>Ga0172373_10000013_pt1 | contig 288828 bp, 283 predicted proteins | sample Lak10m_2_FD_114546 | JGI IMG/M metagenome (GOLD analysis project Ga0172373, IMG submission 114546) | Freshwater microbial communities from Kabuno Bay, South-Kivu, Congo - kab_092012_10m | ecosystem: Environmental > Aquatic > Freshwater > Lake | place: Democratic Republic of the Congo... | reverse complement strand
CTCGATTGGGTATATTCCACCGGCTGAAGCTGAGGTGAACTACTACCGGCAACTTGCCGGGAAGAACGAGACCGAGGTCTCAACGTAAACCAACTGGCCTCCACGAAACCCAGGGCGATTCAATTCGATCGGCTCGAATTGAATGAGATCGCCGTAGCGCATGGATTCCACCCTTCCTCTTAGATTGCGAATGGGACCAGGCCGTCAGTGCCATAGTCCTGATGTTCTGGATGTCCCGTGGTCGCGTAGGTGAGGCGACCTTCGGTTAGCTGCCCCGGCCAGACGGCCACGACGCGACGCACTCGTGCGTGTTGCTTGAGCAGGTCAAGCGGATCAAGTTGCAGTGTCCGATCAAAAAGCAGTTCGATGTTGTCCATCAGCAGCAGGTTGTCCTTGGCGTGCCGGTCGGCCAGATCGCGCAAAATGGATGTCGTATGAAGTTGGCGGCGGCGCAGTGGAATCGCAGCGAGCTTGCTGCCCAGCTCGGCCCCCACGCGTAACGGCGCGAGGCCACACTTTTTTCCGTACGCTTCTAGCAATGCAGTTTTCTCAGACTGTGAGCTGCCGATAAGCAAGATTAGCTTGCTGTGCAATGCGCCAACTTCATCGACCAATCGTTCAAGCAATTCCAACATGAGTGCTCACTTGTTTGGATTTGAATCGATAGGAGTAGATTGCTCGGCAATCCATTTATCAATGTCGACTTTTGAAAACCGCCAACTCCCGCCGACCTTGAACGAGGGGATCCTTTTCGCGCCCGCCAACCTATAAATAGTTCGCTCAGTGACTTTGAGATAGTTGGCGAGCTCCCCAATAGTCATGATCGTGCTGTCTGTTGATTTCGTCGGCATTGGTATCGCCATGAAGCTGGTAGAAAATGACAGCATAGTGCAAAATTTTCAATCCAAAAACAATAAGTGAAATATTATTCCGGACTAGTGGCTCATGGGACGAGCTCACTCAATATTGGCAGTACGGGAACGGAAGCAAAACTGCGTTGATTCGACACGCAGACAAATCATTGATCTGTATGACGTTTTGCGCGTGCTTCTCGCGCCTGGTTCGCCATAGTTTTTTGAGAAAGTGGGGCCGAGAGAGAGTCGAACGCCACGTTTGTGCGACACGCGCACAGGCTTGCAGCACGCGCAAAACGGGCCGGAAGCCCTAGAATCGCGCCATGAACCCAAAAGAAAAGGCCCAACTGAGAACAGTTGGGCCTTTATATTGGTGGCCTGGGACAGAATCGAACTGCCGACACAAGGATTTTCAATCCTCTGCTCTACCGACTGAGCTACCGGGCCTAAGGGGCGCAAGTATAGCCCAAGATTTCGCCACCCACGCCGCCTCCGGGCCGTCACAGAGCACAGGCAAAATCACCCGCTCATGGATACCCCTGCCTTCACCCCACCCCAAGTGTTTGACCGCGCCGACGAGGCGCTGGCCCACGCCACGCAGCTCTACCAGCAATCGGTTGGCCACCTGCGCGACCGCATGCACCGCTTTGCCCAGGGCGAGGCTTTAACGCAGCGGGTTCGCGCCTGCTACCCCTTCGTTCGCATTCACACGCACCACAGCCTCAACGCCGGCACCGGCCTGAGTTTTGGCTTTGTGGCCGAACCGGGCCGCTACGAAACCACCCTCACCCGCCCCGATTTGTTCCAAAATTACCTGATGCAACAGTTCGAATTGCTGTTGCGCAACCACACCACTGGGCTGGAGGTCGGCATCAGCAACAAGCCCATTCCGGTGCATTTCTCGCTGGCCGACGACGAACACTTCGAAGGGCAACTCAGCGCCGCCCAGCGCGGTCAAATCCGCAACCTGTTCGATTTGCCCGATCTCACCGCAATGGACGACGGCATCGCCAACGGCACTTGGACCCCAGCAGAAGGCGAGCCCATGCCTTTGTCCCTGTTCACCGCCCCTCGAATCGACTATTCCTTGCAGCGCCTGCGCCACTACACCGGCACGCGCCCAGATGTCTTTCAGCATTTCGTGTTGTTCACCAATTACGGCTTTTACGTGGACGAGTTTGTGCGGCTGGGCCGCGAGGCCATGCAAAACCCCACAGGCCCCGATGTGGCCTTCATTGAACCCGGCCATGTGGTCACACCGCGGGTGGGCACTGACCCTGCGCGCTGGGGCACGGGTGAGGCACCAGTTCGCTTGCCGCAAATGCCGGCCTATCACCTGGTGCGCGAGGACGGCTCGGGCATCACCCTGGTGAACATTGGCGTGGGCCCTGCCAACGCCAAAAACATCACCGACCACATTGCGGTGCTTCGCCCCCACGCCTGGATGATGCTGGGCCATTGCGCGGGCCTGCGCCAAACGCAGCAGTTGGGCGACTACGTGCTGGCCCACGCTTATGTGCGTGAAGACCACGTGCTCGATGAAGAACTCCCCCTGTGGGTGCCCATTCCAGCCTTGGCTGAAATTCAAACGGCTTTGGAGCAAGCGGTGGCCGATGTCACCGGCGCCACCGGCGCTGAGCTCAAACGCATCATGCGCACCGGCACCGTGGCTTCAACCGACAACCGCAACTGGGAATTGCTCCCCAACAACCAACCTCAACGCCGTTTCAGCCAAAGCCGGGCCGTGGCCCTCGACATGGAAAGCGCCACCATTGCCGCCAATGGCTTTCGCTTTCGAGTGCCCTATGGCACCTTGCTGTGCGTCTCCGACAAGCCCTTGCATGGCGAAATCAAACTGCCGGGCATGGCCAACCACTTTTACCGCGAGCGGGTCGACCAACATTTGCGCATCGGTTTGCAAGCCATTGCGCGTTTGCGCGCCATGGGTGTGAAGCAACTGCACAGCCGCAAATTGCGCAGCTTTGCCGAGGTGGCCTTCCAATGAGCACGCCACATTTGCAATGCCACGCGCTCACCAAGCGTTTTGGCGACCACACCGTGGTGAATGGAGTGAGCTTTCACATCCACCCTGGTGAATGCCTGGGCATCATTGGCCCCAACGGCGCCGGTAAAACCACCACCCTGCGCATGCTGCTGGGCCTCACCACGCCAGACAGTGGCGAGGTAGAGGCATTTGGTCACCGCATGCCGGCTGATGCTGCCGCCATCAAGGCGAAATTGGGGGTCGTGAGCCAGTTCGACAGCCTGGATCCCGATTTCACCTGTGAGGAAAACCTGCGGGTGTATGGCCGCTACTTTGGTTTGGCGGCCGATACCCTGGACACGCGCATCCCACAGGGGCTTGAGTTCGCCGCGCTCACCCACAAGGCCAAGGCCAAGCCCGGCGACTTATCGGGGGGCATGAAACGCCGCCTGAGTCTGGCGCGCGCACTCATCAATGACCCCGCCCTGCTCTTGCTCGACGAGCCCACCACGGGGCTTGACCCTCAAGCCCGCCACCTGATGTGGGAGCGTTTGCAACAGCTGTTGCAACAGGGCAAGTCCATTTTGCTGACCACCCATTTCATGGACGAAGCCGAGCGCTTGTGCGATCGCCTGCTGGTGCTCGATCATGGCCAGGTGATTGCAGAAGGCACGCCCCGTGCCCTCATTCGCAGCCATTTGGAGCCCGAGATCGTCGAGCTTTTTGGCGAAGGTGCGCTGGCCGTTCAAACCGAATTGGTGCCGCTGGCCGATCGCGTGGTGGTGAGCGGAGAAACCGTGTTCTTCTACACCCGGAGCGCACAGCCGTTGTTGCAAGCCCTGATGGCTTACCCCGAGCTGCACAGCTTGCATCGGCCCGCCAACTTGGAGGACTTGTTCCTCAAGCTCACGGGTCGTCACATTCGGGAGGGAGCGTGATGTCGTCTCATGCTCACTTGCGTTTCGCGTTCTGGCCGGTTTTTTTGCGCAACTTGTTGGTCTGGCGCAAGCTCGCCATTCCCAGCTTGGTGGGCAACATTGCCGAGCCCCTGATTTGGCTGGTGGCTTTTGGCTTCGGCATGGGTGCCTTGGTGGGCACCGTGAACGTTCAAGGACAGGCCGTTCCCTATTTGATTTTTCTGGCCAGTGGCTCGATTTGCATGAGCGCCATGAATGCCGCCACCTTCGAGGCCTTGTATTCCGCGTTCTCGCGCATGCATGTGCAAAAAACCTGGGACAGCATCCTCAACACCCCGGTCACCCTGCGCGATGTGGTGCTGGCTGAAATGCTGTGGGCCTCGTTCAAATCGCTGTTTTCCGTGACGGCCATCTTGGTGATCATGACGGCGCTGGGCATTGTGACCACGACCAAGGTGTTGCTGGCCTGGCCCTTGCTCTGGCTTGCTGGCATCACCTTCAGTTGCATTGCCCTCATCTTCAACGCCTTGGCCAAGGGTTACGACTTTTTCACCTTTTATTTCACCTTGTGCCTCACCCCCATGATGTTTGTGAGCGGGGTGTTTTTCCCCACCGACCAGTTCCCGGCCTGGGTGCAGGTGCTGGGCCAATTCCTGCCCCTGACCCATGTGGTGGCCTTGGTTCGCCCCTTGTTTTTTGACCAATGGCCAACCCAACCCGCCCTGCACCTGAGTGTCCTCGTCGTCACCGCCGGTGTGGCCTGGACACTGGCCCTGCACCTCACCCAACGCCGCTTCAAAGCATGAATAATTGGGGTCAGGTTACATTGTTTAAACGCACAAACTCTCAATGAAGGATTCGAGATGAGCATTCAACGCGTAGGCGTCATTGGCGCTGGCACCATGGGCAACGGCATTGCACAAGCTTGCGCCGTCAAAGGCATTCCCGTGGTGATGGTCGACATTCAACAGGCCGCGGTCGACAAGGGCCTGGCCACGATTGCTGCCAGCTTGGATCGCCTGATCAAGAAAGAAACCATGACCGAGGCCGACAAAGCCAAGGCCCTGGCTTGCATTCAAGGTAGCACCGACTACAACGCTTTGGCCCAGGTCGACTTGGTGATCGAAGCCGCAACCGAAAACCACGCCCTCAAAATCAAAATCTTGCAGCAACTCGATGGCTTGGTGTCTGCCGACACCTTGATCGCATCGAACACCTCGTCGATTTCCATCACCCAATTGGCGGCCGTTGTTTCCAACCCCAGCCGCTTCATTGGCATGCATTTCTTCAACCCGGTGCCGCTCATGGCCTTGGTGGAAATCATTCGCGGCCTGCAAACTTCCGATGCGGCGCATGCAGCGGTGCAAGACCTCGCCCAGCGTTTGGGCAAGTCGCCCATCACCGTCAAGAACGCCCCCGGTTTTGTGGTCAACCGCATTTTGGTGCCCATGATCAACGAGGCGTTTTTTGTGTTGGCCGAAGGTTTGGCCACGCCGGAAGACATCGATGCCGGCATGCGCCTGGGTTGTAACCACCCCATCGGTCCGTTGGCTTTGGCCGACATGATTGGCTTGGACGTGTGCCTCGCGGTGATGGAGGTCTACCTGGATCAGTTTGGCGATTCGAAATACCGCCCCTGCCCCTTGCTCAAAGAAATGGTGGCCGCCGGCCACTTGGGGCGCAAAACCAAGCAGGGCGTTTACAACTACGCGTGAGGCCTTCTGGGCTGCAGCAAGGTGGCGAAGAGCAACAACAGCATCTCGCCCATGCCCACCCCATAAAACGGGCAATTGAACAAGCTCACCACCACGGCCAGCAGCACCACGCCTTTCAGGGCTGAGGGGCTGGCTGTGGTTACAGCGCTTTGCCACAACAAGGCCATCCAGGCCACCAGCAAAACAAGCGCCACCAAGCCCCCTTCGCTGGCCATGAGCAAATATTGATGGTGCGGGTTGCTGGGTGCCGCTTGCTGCAAGCCCCCCAGCGACAAATAGTGCAGTCGCCAAGCCCCCATGCCCACTCCCATCAATGGGTGTGCTTGCACCATGTCCAAAGAACGGGCCCAGTAATTCAATCGCTCACCCTGGCTCCCCAAATTGGTTTCGCTCAAACTCTCACTCTGCCAATAGTGCGACACATCGCGGTGAACTTGCATCATGCGTTCGTTGACCTGAGGCACCCAAACTGCCGCCATGCTCATCAGCACCACCGGGGTGAACAATGCCCACGCGCGACGCCCTTTCGGCAACCCCTGCCAGAGCATCCACGCCAAGGCGAGCACGGCCGCCACATACCCGCTGCGGCCTGTGCTGAGCACCATCACGTTCAACATCACCAGGGCCACCACCACCCATCGGTAGCGGGCATAGGCCGGCGGCAACACGCCGTCAGACTTGAACCACACCACCAAGGCCATCAAGCACAGCATGATGGGCTGCTCCAAGGTGCTGGTGAACACCACACCCAATTCCGGTTGAGCGCGCGCCGTGGCCCAAGGCACAGGCAGCCCAGCCATCAGTGCCAATGAAGACACCAGCACCAGGGCTTGTCCCGCCACAAAGCCTTGCAGCACCCGGCGATGGCCTTGGGTCCACAACAAGCCATAAGCCACCGCGGGCATCACCAACAAGCGGCTGTATCGATCGAACGCGGTCCACAGTTCTCGCCCGGTGGCCTCGGACCAACTGGCACTGATCACCATCCAGGCCCACAAGGCCATGAGGGGCACCAGCGGCTTGCGCCACACCCACGTTTGGGGCGGCTGGGCCCCACGGGCCTGCATCACGAGCAAACCCAAAACGGCCACCAACACCCAGAGCTTGAGCAGCGAGATCAGGGCGGCCCCCAGGCTCACGCTCACGGCAAAGCCCACCAAGCCCCATTGGGTGAAGCTGATCCAGCGGTCTTTCAGTGGGGGATGCACGCGCGCGTCTTTCTCAAGCCAGGGACGCCCATCATATCGATGGCGGGCGCATGGCCCGCCCAGGCCTCATTGGTAGCTGCGAGTGTCTTCAATCACCTTGCCATCGTTGGGCAAGGTGCCAGGCGCCACAGACTCAATGTCACCTCGCAACTTGGTGCATTCGCGCAAACTCTCGGCTACGGCTTGGCTCAGCGCCTCACTGGCGTTGGCCGTTTCGATGCGCAACACCATGTGGTCGTTGGCCATTTCGCCGCTCACCACCAAGCGCGCCTTGATCACTTCGGGGTGACGTTTCACCACATCGGCAATTTGCCCCGGGTGAACAAACATGCCCTTGATCTTGGTGGTCTGGTCCGCACGTCCCATCCACCCTTTGATGCGGCGGTTGGTGCGCCCTGTGGGGCAATGCCCAACCAATACCGCCGTCATGTCGCCGGTGCCAAAGCGAATCAGGGGGTAGTCGGGGTTCAAAGTGGTGACCACCAGCTCGCCCACTTCGCCATCGGGCACGGGGTCGTCCGTGCCGGGCCGCACCACCTCCACCACCACGCCTTCGTCCACCACCAAGCCTTGGCGCGCCGAAGTTTCGTAGGCGATCAGGCCCAAGTCGGCCGTGGCAAAGCATTGATAGGCGCTCACCCCTTGCTCGGCAAACCAGGCCGTCAGGCTGGGTGGGCAAGCCTCGCCACTGACCATGGCTTTCACAAAGCTCAGGCGCTGGCCTTGCTCCTGCGCTTTTTCGAGCAAGATGCGCAAGAAACTCGGCGTGCCCACATAGGCATTGGGCTGCAAGTCGGCAATCGCCTGCAGTTGTTGCTCGGTTTGGCCAATGCCTGCCGGGAACACGCTGCAACCAATGGCCATGGCGCCAGATTCCAAAATGAAAGCGCCTGGGGTCATGTGATAGCTGAAGGCGTTATGGACCAAATCGCCCGCACGAAACCCTGCGGCATACAAAGCCCGTGCCGCACGCCAATAGTCGGTGCGTTTGCCTTCGGGTTCGTAAATGGGGCCCGGCGACGCAAACACCCGGCCCATGCCCGGCCCGCGCACCAGTGCGGAGAAACCACCAAATGGGTCACGCGCCGCACCCGACAGGCTGCGGGTGTGTTGCTGTCGCTCCAACAAGGTGGACTTGCGCGTCACCGGCAATTGCGCCAGATCGGCCAGGCTGCGCAAGCGGGCCGGCTCCACCCCGTCGAGCAATTGGGCAAAGGCCTGGGTTTGCTGTTGGGCATGCCGCACTTGTTCGCGCAAGGCTTGCAAATGGGCCGCTTCGCGTTCCTCGGCGGTTCGAGTTTCTAGGTCGTCGAAATGTTCGCTCATATCAGGCCAGCCAGCGCTTGCGACGCTTGTAACTCTTCACATCTTTGAAGCTCTTGCGCTCGCCACCGCCCACGCCCAGGTAAAACTCCTTGACGTCTTCGTTGGTCGCCAAGTCTTTGGCGGCGCCATCCATCACGATGCGCCCCGACTCCATGATGTAACCGTAATCGGAGTAGCGCAGCGCCATGTTGGTGTTTTGTTCGGCCAACAAGAACGTGACCCGCTCTTTTTCGTTCAGGTCCTTCACGATGTTGAACACCTCTTCCACGATTTGTGGCGCCAAGCCCATGGAGGGTTCATCGAGCAACACCACGCGGGGGTTGGCCATGATGGCGCGGCCAATGGCGCACATTTGCTGCTCACCGCCCGAGGTGTAGGCCGCTTGCGAGGTGCGGCGCGTTTTCAGGCGCGGGAAGTAGTTGTAGACCTTCTCAAGGTTGGCCGCAATTTCGGCTTTGTCGGTGCGGGTGTAGGCGCCGGTGAGCAAGTTTTCTTCAATGGTCAGGTGAGCAAAACAATGCCGCCCCTCCATCACCTGCACCACGCCACGCTGCACGAGGTCGGCGGGCGTGAGGTTTTCAATGCGCTCGCCCCGCAATTCGATGCTGCCCTTGGTGACTTCACCCCGCTCGCCTTTGAGCAAGTTGGAGATGGCGCGCAAGGTGGTGGTCTTGCCCGCGCCATTGCCGCCCAGGATGGAAACGATCTGGCCTTCGTCGACCTTCAAGGACACGCCCTTGAGCACCAAGATCACGTGGTTGTAAATGACTTCGATGCCGTTGACGTTGAGGATGGTGTTTGCGTCCATGCTGGCTTACTTTGTGTCTGAACCAATGCCAAGCCCGCTCATCACTGAACAGGCTTGGCAATGGTGACCCCAAAGCTTGGGGTCACACCCACGCGCTGGCGCGCGTGAGCTGGATTGCAGATCAGGACTGGCAATCGGCCGGGGTGCGGCGTTGCAGCTTCTTGCTGGCGGCGTATTTGTCGGCAGCAGCTTTCACCATGGGCTTGAGCACGCTCTCATCGGCCTCATACCAATCCGAGGTGATCTTCCAGGTTTTGCCGTCCCACGTTTGAATGCGGGCGTGGCTAGAACCCATGTGGTCTTGGCAAGAGGTCGACAAGGGGCGAACCACGCCTTTGAAGCCCAATGCATCGAGCTTGGGCTGGGTCAGGTTCAAGTTCTCATAGCCCCAGCGCGCTTGTGCGCCCGTGACGTGCTTGCCTTTACCAAAGCGCTCTTGCGCAGCGCGCACGCCTTCAACGGCAAACATGCCGGCAATCAGGCCGCGCATGTAGAGCACTTGACCCACTTCATCCTTGGGGCCCGTGCCTTGGCCTTTGCCATGCACTTTTTGCAGGATTTCCTTGACCACAGGGGCGTCGAAACCCGTGCTGTGCTGCATGGCCAAAGCCTGATAGCCCTTGGCACCAGCGCCCACGTCCTTGACATCGGGCTCAGCGCCAGACCACCACACGCCATAAATCTTCTCGCGGGGGTAGCCCGTGGCCACGGCTTCTTTGATGGAGGTGGAGTTCATCACCCCCCAGCCCCACAGGAACACGTAGTCGGGACGGTTGCGACGAACTTGCAACCAGGTGGCTTTTTGTTCCACACCAGGGTGCGACACAGGCAACAAATCGAGCTTGAAGCCCAATTCGGCGGAACGTTCTTGCAACAGGGGAATCGGCTCTTTGCCGTAGGGGCTGTCGTGGTAGACCAACGCAATGCGCTTGCCCTTGAGTTTGTCCATGCCACCCAGGGTTTTGGCCACGTGCTGCACCAGCACGTCAGCGCCCGTCCAGTAGGTGCCTGCCAAGGGGAAGTTCCACTTGAAGACGCCACCATCGGCGGACTCGCTTCGGCCATAGCCAGAGGTGATGAGCGGAATCTTGTCGCCAGGGGCTTTTTCGGTCAAAGCGAAGGTGATGCCGGTGGACAGTGGCTGGAACACGGTGGCGCCACCGTTTTTGCCTTTCAAGCGGTCATAGCATTCGACACCTCGGTCGGTGGCGTAACCGGTTTCACATTCTTCGACGACCAATTTCACGCCGTTGATGCCGCCGCGGGCATTCACCAGCTTGTAGTAGTCGTGCATGCCATTAGCAAAGGGAATGCCGTTGGGGGCGTAGGCGCCGGTGCGATACACCAGCATGGGGAAAAACTGTTCCTGGGCAGCCATGGCTTGGGTTGACACCAGCGATGATGCGCCCAAAGCCGCAATGGCCGCAGCAGTGATCAGCGTACGTTTTTTCATTGCAGTCTCCTTCGTGGTTAGAAAAATAAAAAACGATGAAATGAGCCGACTGGCTCAGTGAGGGAAAGGCCAGATGCGCAGCTTTTGCTTGCCCACGCTCCACAGTCGCGCCAAACCATGGGGTTCCACAATCAGGAACCACACAATCAGCGCACCAAAGATCATGAATTCGGCGTGCGACACCGCCGCGGTGGAAATTTCCAAACCCACCAAGCCACCCACGGCCGGCAAAAACTGGTTCAGGAAAATCGGCAGGATCACGATGAACGCCGCACCAAAAAAGCTGCCCATGATGGAGCCCATGCCACCCAGAATCACCATGAACAACAGCTGGAAGGAACGCTCGACGCCAAAGGCGGCCGGCTCCCAAGAGCCCAGGTGCACAAAGCCCCACAAGGCACCCGCCACACCCACGATGAACGAGCTGACCGCAAAGGCCGAGAGCTTGGCATACATGGGTTGAATGCCAATCACCGAGGCGGCCACGTCCATGTCGCGAATGGCCATCCATTCACGGCCGATGGCTGAACGCACCAGGTTTTTGGCCAACAAACCAAAGACAACCAGCACAGCCAAACAGAAGATGTATTTTTGAACCGGGGTTTCCACCGGCAAGCCAAACACTTGCAGGTTGGACACCGCCACCGAGCCCGAGGCGGTGTCGCCGGTGAACCACTTGATGCGCAAGAACGCCCAGTCGCAGAAAAACTGGGCAGCCAAGGTGGCCACCGACAAATACAAACCGCGAACGCGCAAGCTGGGGATGCCAAACACAATGCCAACCAAGGTGGCAAAAAAGCCGCCAGACAGCAGGGCCACGATGAGCGGCATGCCATCAATGCGAACAAAGGTGTTGTAGGCGGCATAGGCCCCCACGGCCATGAAGGCGCCAGAACCCAAGGAGATCTGACCGCAATAGCCCACCAAAATGTTCACGCCCAAGGCCGCCAAGGACAGAATCAGGAATGGAATCAGGATGGCGCGCATCATGTATTCGTCGAAGATCATGGGCACGCCAATGAACGCGAACGCGATGATGGCCAACACTCCCAAGCGGTCCTGGGTGATGGGAAAGATCTGCTGATCGGACTGATAACTGGTTTTGAACTGACCGTTTTCTCTGTAGAACATGCGCTGACCTCACACCCGATCGATGATTTTTTCGCCAAACAAACCTTGGGGGCGGAACAACAGCACCACCAAAGCCAACATGTAGGCAAACCAGATTTCAATGCCACCGCCCACAAAGGGCCCCAAATACACTTCCGAGAGCTTCTCGCCCACGCCGATGATCAGCCCACCAATGATGGCGCCAGGCACCGAGGTGAGCCCGCCCAAAATGATCACAGGCAAGGCGCGCAACGCCACGGCCGACAGCGAGAACTGCACACCCAGCTTGCTGCCCCAGATCATGCCGGCCACCAGGGCCACCACGCCGGCCACGCACCACACAATCACCCAAATGCGATTGAGCGGAATGCCAATCGACTGCGCGGCCTGGTGGTCGTCGGCCACAGCGCGCAACGCACGACCGGTTTCGGTTTTCTGGAAGAAGAAGGTGAGCAAAATCACCAACAAGGCGGCAATGAGTGCGGCCACCAAGTCTTCCTGGCTCACCATGACCCCGCCTTCAAAGGCTTGCTCGAACAACAGGATGGGGTCTTTGGGCACCCCAATGTCGATGGAGTAAATGTCGCTGCCAAAAATCGTTTGACCCAAACCTTCAATGAAGTAAGTGACGCCCAACGTGGCCATCAGCAGGGTGGCGCCTTCTTGGTTCACCAGGTGGCGCAAGACCCAACGCTCGATCAACCAGGCGGTGAGGAACATGACCCCGCCCGCCAGCACAAAGGCCACCACGTTCGACACCCACTTGCTGTCGATGCCGGTCCACTGAGGGAACCATTCGGCAAATCGCGCCATGGCCAGGGCAGCAAACAACACCATGGCCCCTTGGGCAAAGTTGAAGACGCCCGAGGCCTTGAAGATGAGCACAAAGCCCAAGGCCACCAGCGAATACAGCATGCCGGTCATCAGGCCGCCGATGAAGGTTTCAAGAAAAAATCCCATGATTGCTCCAGCCTTCAGTGCGAGGTGCCCAGATAAGCACTGATCACTTCTTCGTTGTTGCGCACCTCGTCGGGGGTGCCATCGCCAATCTTCTTGCCGTAGTCCAACACCACGACGCGGTCTGAGATGTCCATGACCACGCCCATGTCGTGCTCAATGAGCACGACGGTGGTGCCGAACTCATCGTTCACATCCAAAATGAAGCGGCACATGTCCTGCTTCTCTTCGAGGTTCATGCCGGCCATGGGCTCGTCGAGCAAGAGCACTTGCGGCTCCAGCGCCAAAGCGCGACCCAAGTCGACCCGCTTTTGCAAGCCATAGGGCAACTGGCCCACTGGGGTTTTCCGATAGGGCTGAATCTCGAGGAAATCGATGATGCGCTCCACGTATTCACGGTGAACGATTTCTTCCCGTTCGGCCGGACCCCAACGCAGGGCCTGCAGCAACAAATTGCTTTTGATGCGCATGTTGCGACCGGTCATGATGTTGTCCAGCACGCTCATGCCCTTGAACAAAGCCAAGTTTTGAAAAGTGCGGGCAATGCCCATTTTGGCCACTTGGTAGGGTTCCAAGTGATGGAAGGTGTTGCCCCGGAAGGTGATGTCGCCCACCTGAGGGGTGTAGACCCCATTGATGCAGTTGAGCATGGAGCTTTTGCCTGCGCCGTTGGGGCCAATGATGGCGCGCACCTCGTGCTCGCGCACATCGAAGGAGATGTCGGTCAGGGCCTTGACGCCCCCAAAACTCAGGCTGATGTTTTTGACGTCGAGGATGACGTCGCCAATGCGTTTGCTCATGCCGCTTTCCCCACGGGCGCGAAAGTTTTGGCGTCGCTCAGCTTGAGCGTGGCGCTCACGCTGCCGGTGCGGCCGTCTTCAAACTTCACCACGGTTTCAATGAATTGCTCGGGCTTGCCTGCATACAAGGCGTCGACCAGCACTTGGTATTTCTCGGCGATGAAACCACGCCGAACTTTGTTGGTGCGGGTGAGTTCGCCGTCGTCGGCGTCCAATTCCTTGTGCAAGACCAGGAAGCGGCTGATCTGGCTGCCCGCCAACAAGTCGTCTTGCGCCAAGTCGGCGTTGACTTGTTCCACGCAGCTTTGGATGAGTTCGTAGACCGGCGGCTTTTGCGCCAGATCGGTATACCCCGCGTAAGGCAAGTTTTGGCGCTCAGCCCAGTTGCCCACAGCGTCGAAGTCGATGTTGATCATCACGCACACGCGGTCGCGCTGGTCGCCATAGGCCACGGCTTCTTTGATGTGCGGGAAGAACTTGAGTTTGTTTTCCACGTATTTGGGCGCAAACATGGCGCCGTCGTGCACGCCCCCTTTGATGCGACCCACGTCTTTCACGCGGTCGATGATCTTCAGGTGGCCGTGCGCATCGATGAAGCCCGCATCGCTGGTGTGATACCAGCCATCGGCGGTGAGCACTTCGGCGGTGGCTTCGGGGTTTTTGTAGTATTCCTTGAGCAAGCCCGACGAGCGAACCAGGATTTCGCCGTTGTCGTCCACGCGGATTTCCACGCCATTGCAGGGCACGCCCACGGTGTCGGCCCGCACTTCGTGGTCGGGCTGCAAGCACACAAACACCGCCGTTTCGGTGGAGCCATACAGCTGCTTGAGGTTGACGCCAATCGCGCGATAAAAGATGAACAAATCGGGGCCAATGGCCTCGCCAGCGGTGTAGGCCACGCGCACGCGAGAAAAGCCCAGGTTGTTGCGCAAGGGGCCGTAAACCAACACGTTGCCCAAGGCATAAGCCAAGCGGTCGAACAAGCCCACCGAGGCGCCGTCCATGATTTTGGGGCCCACGCGACGCGCCACATCCATGAAGCGCTTGAAGAGGTTGCGCTTGATGGCACCTGCGTCTTCCATGCGGATCATCACGCTGGTGAGCATGCCTTCAAACACCCGGGGCGGCGCGAAGTAGTAAGTGGGGCCCACTTCTTTCAGGTCGATGGCTGCGGTGGCCGCCGACTCGGGGCAATTCACCACATAGCCACAGCACAGCCACTGCGCGTAGCTGAAGATGTTTTGACCCACCCAGGCGGGCGGCAAATACGCCAGCACCTCTTCCTGCGCAGTGAGTTTGTCGAACTGCGCACCGGCCAAGGAGCGGTCCAGCAAGCTGCGGTGGGTGTGAACCACCCCTTTGGGGTTGCCCGTGGTGCCCGAGGTGAAAAACATCGAGGCGACGTCGTCGGGGCTGCCCGCATCCACTTGATCGTCAAAAAAGCTCGGGTGCTCTTTCAGGTGCGCCTGGCCCGTGGCCAGCACTTCGTCCAGTGAAGCCAAGCCGTCTTCCTTGTAGTCGCGCAGGCCCCGGGGGTCGTCATAAAACACATGGGCCAATTGCGGGCACTGCTCACGCAACTCCAACATTTTGTCGACCTGCTCTTGGTCTTCCACGATGGCGTAACGCACATCGGCGTTGTTGATGGGGAATGCGTATTCCGCTGACGCTGCATCTTGGTAAAGGGGAACAGGAATGCCACCCAAAGCCTGAACAGCCAAGGTGGCGGCATACAAGCGGGGGCGGTTGGCACCCACAACCACCACGTGCATGTCGCGCTGAAGCCCTGCCTGGTGCAAGCCAGCCGAGAACGCTGCGGCCATGCGGTGCATGTCGGACCAGGTGTAGGTCTGCCAAATGCCGTATTCCTTCTCGCGCATGGCTGCTGCGGTGGGGCGCTCTTGGGCATGTTGCTTGAGCAAGCGCGGAAACGTCGTCTCCATGAAAGGACTTCCTTTCTGAATTCCTGTTGATTGCAAAAATGGTAGGCTCAACTTTGACATTTTTTTGTCTTTGCGACGACAATTTAGGGAAGTCCCTAGCAATCGTTTTCCTAGGTTTTCAAGCCTCAAACCATGTCCGACCCCAAGCTGCACCAACGTCGCCGTCGCCCCAATCTGGCCGAGTTACAGCACATTCCGTGGCTCAACCGGCTGACCCCGGCTGAGCGCGAGCTGGCTTTGTCGGCCTTGATGGTGTCCGAAGCGCAGCCCGGCGAGCTCATTTGCCGCATGGGCCATTCGCCCACGTATTGGTTCGGCGTGATCGAAGGCTTGCTCAAAATGAGCACCGACAGTGCCTCGGGCAACAGCATCACCTTCACCGGTTTGTCACGGGGGGGCTGGTTTGGCGAAGGCACCATGATCAAGCGCGAACCCTATCGCTACAACGTGCAAGCCCTTCGCAAAAGCCTGGTCGCCGGCTTGAGCATGGACATGTTTCACCGCCTGCTGGATCAATCGCTGGGCTTTAATCAATTCATCATGGGCCAGCTCAATGAGCGTCTGGGCCAATTCATTGCCGCTCGTGAGATCGATCGCATGAGCAACCCCGATGTGCGCGTGGCACGGGGGCTGGCCTCGCTGTTCAACCCCGTCATGTTCCCCGGCGTGGGCGAGGTGCTGCAAATCACCCAACAAGAGTTGTCTTACTTGGTGGGCTTGTCGCGCCAGCGGGTCAACATGGCCCTTCAGCGCCTACAAACGCTGGGCTTGATCCGCATTGAATACGGGGGCTTGCGCGTCTTGCGCTTGGACGAACTCAAGGATTTCACATGACCGCCAACGAAGGCATTCGACTCAACAAACGCATGGCCGAGCTGGGCCTGTGCTCGCGCCGCGAAGCCGACGAATGGATCGCCCAAGGCTGGGTCCGCGTGAACGGTGAGGTGGCGGCCATGGGCCTGCGGGTGTCGCCCAGCGACCACATCACCGTGGCCCGACAAGCCCAAAGTCAGCAACACCAGTTGGCCACCATTTTGCTGAACAAGCCCGTGGGCTTGGTGAGTGGCCAAGCCGAGCAAGGCCATCCGCCAGCGGCCAGTCTGGTGCAGGCCCGACATCGCTGGTCCATGGATCGCAGCCCCCAGCGGTTCAGCCCCGCCATTCACAAGGGCCTGGCGCCGGCGGGTCGACTGGACATCGACTCGGTGGGTTTGCTGGTGCTCACGCAAGATGGCCGCATCGCGCGGCAATTGATTGGCGAGCACAGCGAGGTGGAAAAGGAATATTTGGTGCGGGTGCAATGGGGGGAAGTGCAGCAACACGTGCAGTCGGCATTTCCCGCTGAACAATTGGCCCGATTGCGCCACGGGTTGTCCTTGGATGGCCAGCGGCTCAAACCCGCCCTGGTGGACTGGCAAAACCCCGAGCAACTGCGTTTTGTGCTCACCGAAGGGCGCAAACGCCAAATTCGCCGCATGTGTGAACTCGTGGGCTTGCAAGTGGTGGGGCTCAAGCGCGTTCGCATAGGGCGCGTGCGTCTGGGCGACTTGCCCACCGGCCAATGGCGCTTTCTGGCGCCCGGCGAAAGCTTTTAAGCCCCTCTTGAAACCCGTTGCTTTGCCCCCAAGTGCTCAGCACTTGTGTTTAACCTTTTTATCTTGTCATGAGCGCACAAAAACACGTCTTTCAGGCCGAAGTGGCCCAACTCCTGCACCTGGTCACCCATTCCCTGTATTCGAATTCCGAAATCTTTTTGCGTGAATTGGTCTCCAATGCCTCCGATGCCTGCGACAAACTTCGCTATGAAGCCTTGAATGCCAGCGAGTTGTGGGAAGACCAGCCCGACTTGCGCATTCGCGTGAGCCTGGATGAAGCCGCTGGCACCCTCACGATTGAAGACAACGGCATTGGCATGAGCCAGCAAGAAGCCATTGACCACTTGGGCACCATCGCCAAAAGCGGTACCCGCGACTTCATGCACCGTTTGAGTGACCAACAGCAAGCCGATGCCCAATCGCAAGGCAATCTGATTGGGCAATTTGGCGTGGGCTTTTACTCGGGCTACATCGTTGCCGATCACATCACTGTGGAAACCCGCCGCGCGGGTTTGTCGCCCCAAGCGGGGGTGCGCTGGTCCAGCCCAGGCACGGGTGAATTCGAGGTGGAAGCCATCGATCTGCCCCAGCGTGGCACCCGCGTGATTTTGCATTTGCGCGAGTCTGCCAGTGAGTTTTTGAACGCCTGGAAAGTGAAGTCGGTCATCGCCAAATATTCCGACCACATTGCCTTGCCCATTCAAATGCTCAAACAGGTGTGGCAAGAGGGTCAAGATGGCCAGCCCGGCCAAATGGTCAGCACCGACGAATGGGAAAACATCAACAAGGCCAATGCGCTGTGGACGCGCCCGAAGAAGGACATCAGCACCGAGGACTATCAGTCGTTTTATCAGACGCTCACCTCCGACACCGAACCACCACTGACCTGGACGCATAACCGCGTCGAAGGCACCACCGACTACACCCAGTTGTTGTTTGTCCCTGCCAAAGCCCCATTTGACTTGTGGCAACGTGAGCGCAGCTCTGGCATCAAGTTGTATGTGAAGCGCGTGTTCATCATGGACGAAGCCGAGTCACTGCTGCCCAGCTATTTGCGCTTTGTGAAGGGCGTCATCGATTCGGCCGATTTACCACTCAATGTCAGCCGTGAGTTGCTGCAAGAGAGCAAGGACGTGCGTGCCATTCGAGAGGGCAATACCCGCCGCGTGCTGTCGCTGCTGGAAGACCTGGCCCAGCACAATGTGCCTGCTGATGGGTCCGACGACGATGACCAGCACAAAGCCGGCCTCTTCACCCGTTTTTACGCCGAATTTGGTTCGGTGCTGAAAGAGGGTTTGGGCGAAGACTTTGCCAACCGGGACAAGATCGCTCGCTTGCTTCGCTTTGCCAGCACCCAAACCGATGAAGCTTCGGTTTCTTTCGCTGAATACAAAGCGCGCATGAAGCCCGAGCAGGCTGCCATTTACTACTTGACTGCCGATACGCTGTCGGCTGCCAAGAACAGCCCCCAGCTCGAGGTGTTCCGTCAGAAGGGGATCGAGGTGCTGCTCATGACCGATCGCGTCGACGAATGGGCGCTGGGCTATTTGCATGAGTTCGATGGCACCCCCTTGCAGTCGATAGCCAAGGGTGCTGTCGATTTGACTCAGTTCCAAGACGAAGCCGAAAAGCAAGCGGCTCAAACGGTTGCCGAAGACTTCAAGCCCATCTTGGAGCGATTGAAGCAAACCCTCAAGGACAAGGCCCAAGACGTGGTGGTGTCCAACCGCTTGGTGGATTCACCCGCTTGCTTGGTGGTGAAGGATGGCGAGATGTCACTGCAACTTTCTCGCTTGCTCAAGCAAGCGGGACAAAAGGCGCCTGACGTGAAACCCGTGTTGGAAGTGAACCCCAGCCACGCCTTGATGAAACGTCTGCAAGCCGACGACGCACAAGTGCATTTCCATGACTTGGCGCACATCGTGTTCGATCAAGCCCTGTTGGCCGAGGGCGGTTTGCCCGAAGACCCTGCAGCTTACGTGCGTCGCGTCAATGCCTTGCTGACCTGATTCATACACCCCACACGATTGGCACTTGCGCCTGCTCGCATTGCTTGAGCATGTCGAGCATGGGCAGGGCCCGATGTTTGAAGCTGATGGGCAATGGGGCGTCTTCGGCCACACCGTCAGCCGCATTCGTTGAGACTTCGGCTTGGTTTTTTTCGGCCTCTGCTTGGGCGGCGATGGCAGCTTCCAAGGCCTGACGGCATTGGGCCAAATCCGGCACCTGGATGATGCCTTGCGGGTCCGCTGGTTTGCCCATGGCCTTGAGCACCTGCTGCCCATGGGCTTGAAGCAGGATCAAGTCGCCGGTGACTTTGGATTTGAATTTGAACATGCACCCAGTTTAGACAAAATCCAATTGATCACCGCTTGGGGCCGCTCGTGCATGGCCCAATGGCCTGCGTCTTCAATGATTTCAAAGCTCGCAATGGCACCCGGTGCAAACAGTCCAGGGATTTCATGCAAGCGTCCTGGATAGAGTCGGTCGGCTTCACCAAATGCCAGATGCACGGGGCAATTCCACGCCGCACTGGCGCGCAACACCACATCGGTGCGTGCTAAACGTCGACGCTTGAGCCGATCTCGTGCAACATTTTCGGCCTGCAGTTGCAAGGTTTGCGCGTCCACGGTGGCTTCATGCTTCAACATGAACGACAAGAGGTTGTGCCGGTGCACCGATTCACGCCCAGCGTCACTCATGCTCGCCGTGAAGCCTCGTATGTTGGGCGGTGGTCCGTCAAAGAGGCCGAGGCCCGGTGTGCCCAGCATCATCACCTGAGCAAAGCATTCGGGGTGTTGTGCAGCCAACAATCCAGCCGTCATCCCACCGAATGAAAACCCCGCCACATCCACAGGGTTCTGACCAAACAATTGATGCATGCCATCGTGGATGGGGTCCAAGAGGTCGGTCACGTCTTGTGCACCTGCTGGCAGTTCGGAATCGCCAAAGCCGGGCAAGTCCAAGGCCCATACGGCGCGATGGGCGCTCAGCGCTTCGACGCAACGCACCCAGTGCGTCCAACTGCCACTGCCGCCATGAAAGAGCAGCAAGGGCTTGTCCTGCCCTTCACCCCAAACATGCCACACTTGCTTCACGCCTGCGGCTTGCACGACCACTGGCTTAGCCAATGCTGCTGCGTTTGCCACTTCACTCATGATTGCTCACCTCAACGACCACTGAGTCCACAAACAACAACGCCCACCGAGGAGGTGGGCGTTGCGTGTTGGTTGCGCGAGGAGGATTTGAACCTCCGACCTTTGGGTTATGAGCCCAACGAGCTACCAGACTGCTCCATCGCGCGCTTGTTCAGGCTGTATTCTAGCCGATCATTCGGCTGCTGCTTGTGCCGTTTCGCCAGCTTCAACCTCAGGGCGATCCACCAATTCGATCAGGGCCATGGGGGCATTGTCACCCACACGGTAACCCATTTTCAAAATGCGGGTGTAGCCGCCCGGACGGGTTTGGTAACGCGGGCCGAGTTCAGCAAACAGCTTCACCACAGAGTCTCGGTCACGCAAACGATTGAACGCCAAACGCTTGTTGGCCAGTGTGGGGGTCTTGGCCAACGTGATCATGGGTTCGATCACGCGACGCAATTCCTTGGCTTTGGGCACCGTGGTTTTGATGACTTCGTGCTCGATGATCGAGTTCATCATGTTGCGCAACATGGCCAGTCGATGTGAGCTGGTCCGGTTGAGTTTTCTGAGTCCGTGTCCGTGACGCATGGCTAATCCTTTGAAATGGTTTTAGTTTTTGCCGACCGCCGTATCAGGTACGGCCGGGGGACGCACTGACGAATCAGCGCTTGTCGAGGCCTACGGGGGGCCAATTTTCAAGTTTCACGCCCAAGGTCAAACCCCGTGAGGCGAGTACTTCCTTGATTTCGTTGAGCGACTTACGGCCCAGGTTGGGGGTCTTGAGCAACTCATTCTCGGTGCGTTGAACCAAGTCACCGATGTAATAAATGTTTTCAGCTTTGAGGCAGTTGGCCGAACGAACCGTGAGTTCGAGTTCGTCCACGGGGCGAAGCAAAATCGGGTCAACGGGGCCGCCAACTTCCGTGCCACCACCACTGTTGCCGCCCATGAGGCTGCCCAGGTCGCCGCCTTCGAGTTGTGCGAATGCAGCCAATTGTTCGACCAAAATTTTGGCCGAGGAGCGAATGGCGTCTTCCGCCGTGATCGAGCCATTGGTTTCAATTTCAACGACCAAACGATCCAAGTCGGTGCGCTGTTCCACACGCGCGTTTTCCACGCTGTAGCTCACGCGTTTGACGGGCGAGAACGAGGCGTCGAGCACGATGCGGCCGATGGACTTGTTGGGTTCGTCGGCGTAACGGCGCAAGTTGCCCGGCACATAGCCACGGCCTTTTTCAACCTTGAGCTGAATGTCGATCTTGCCGCCTTGCGACAAGGTGCAGATCAGGTGCTCGGGGTTCATGATTTGAACGTCATGGGGCGTTTGGATGTCAGCGGCGGTCACGGGGCCTTCGCCGTCTTTGCGAAGGCTCAAGGTGACTTCGTCACGGCTTTCCAACTTGAAGACCACGCCCTTGAGGTTCAGGAGGATGTTGACCACATCGTCTTGAACGCCATCGATGCTGGAGTATTCGTGCAGCACGCCAGCGATCGTGACTTCGGTCACGGCATAGCCCACCATCGATGACAACAACACACGGCGCAACGCATTGCCCAGGGTGTGTCCGTAGCCACGCTCAAAAGGTTCGAGTTCGACCTTGGCGCGGTTATGGCCCAAGGCTTCGACATTGATGTTCTTAGGCTTGAGGAGATTGGTTTGCATGAGGGTCCTTTCAATACCCCCGGCTCGTTACACCGGTAAGGCTGAATTGAGGAAACAGGCCCGAAGTCGTCGGGCCAGCCAAGTTAATGCGCCGTGAAGCGGATTAACGAGAATAAAGTTCAACGATCAGGGATTCGTTGATGTCTGCAGCAAACTCATCGCGGTCAGGGCTCTTCTTGAAGACGCCTTCAACCTTGTCCGCATTCACGTCCACCCAACCCGGCATGCCCACTTGGCCAGCCAATTGCAGGGCTTCTTGAACGCGAATTTGTTTTTTGGATTTCTCGCGCACAGACACCACATCGCCAGACTTGACCATGTAGGAAGGGATGTTCACGGGCTTGCCATTGACTTCAATGGCCTTGTGCGACACCAGCTGGCGTGCTTCAGCGCGGGTCGAACCAAAGCCCATGCGATACACCACGTTATCGAGGCGTGACTCCAGCAAGCTCAACAAGTTGGCGCCCGTGTTGCCGCGAATGCGGGTGGCTTCTTCGAAGTAGCGGCGGAATTGACGCTCGAGCACACCATACATGCGCTTGACTTTTTGCTTTTCACGCAACTGGGTACCGTAGTCGGAGGTGCGCTGGCCCGAGGTGCGGCCATGTTGACCAGGCTTGCTGTCGAATTTGGCCTTGTCGCTGATGGAGCGACGTGCGCTTTTCAGGAAGAGGTCGGTGCCTTCACGGCGAGAGAGTTTGGCCTTGGGGCCGAGGTAACGTGCCACTTGATTTTCCTTTCATCTGACCGCGAAGAACGCGGCGAGCCATGGCAATTGCAGCCATGGCCGTGGGCGGTTTAACAATTAGATGCGACGACGCTTTTGAGGGCGGCAGCCGTTGTGCGGGACGGGGGTGACGTCTGAAATGGACGTGATGCGAATGCCCAATGCACCCAGTGCACGGACTGAAGATTCGCGACCCGGGCCCGGGCCCTTGATTTCAACGTCAAGGTTTTTGATGCCTTGTTCCATCGCAGCACGGCCAGCGACTTCAGACGCAACCTGAGCAGCGAACGGCGTGGATTTGCGTGAACCCTTGAAGCCTTGGCCACCCGAAGAAGCCCATGACAAGGCATTGCCTTGGCGATCGGTGATCGTGATGATGGTGTTGTTGAATGAGGCGTGCACGTGCGCGATGCCATCAGAAATGTTCTTACGAACTTTCTTGCGAACGCGCTGCGCAGCATTATTGGATTTGGCCATGGTGATCCTCGATTATTTCTTCAGTGCCTGGGCTGCCTTGCGCGGACCCTTGCGAGTGCGTGCATTGGTGCGCGTGCGCTGGCCACGCATGGGCAGGCCACGACGATGACGGAAACCACGGTAGCAGCCAATGTCCATCAAACGCTTGATGTTCATGGTGGTTTCACGACGCAAATCGCCCTCGATGGTGAGCGTAGCGATTTGATCGCGGATTTTTTCCAGATCAGCGTCTGTCAAATCCTTGATTTTTTTGGAATAGGCGATGTCGCAAGCCTCGCAAATTTTGCGTGAGCGAGTGCGACCAATGCCATAGATGGCGGTCAAGCCAATTTCAGTGTGCTGATGCGGCGGAATGTTGATGCCAGCGATACGAGCCATTGCGTTTCCCCTTGTTGCGCTTGAATTCGTCGATCAGCCTTGACGCTGCTTGTGACGAGGATCCGTGCAGATGACACGAACCACGCCATGACGACGAATGATCTTGCAGTTGCGGCACATTTTTTTGACCGAAGCCGAAACTTTCATTTTTTACTCCTCACTTGTCGACCTCACCATGAGGCCCACCCGTTGAAACCATGGCCTCATTTGGCCCTGAAAACAATCCTCGCCCTCGACAAGTCGTAGGGCGTCAACTCCACAGTTACCTTGTCTCCAGGAAGAATGCGGATGTAGTGCATTCGCATCTTTCCTGAAATATGACCCAGAACGATGTGTCCGTTTTCCAGTTTGACCCGGAAAGTTGCATTGGGCAGGTTTTCCACCACTTCCCCTTGCATTTGGATTACGTCATCCCTGGCCATGCCAACTAGCCGCCGATAGCTGTCTTGAAGTTTGCCTTTTTTAACAACGATTCATATTGTTGGCTCATCATGTAATTCTGGACTTGCGCCATGAAATCCATGGTCACCACCACGATGATCAACAACGAAGTCCCACCGAAGTAGAACGGCACGTTGTATTCCAAAATCAAAAATTCAGGCAACAAACAGACGATGCTGATGTAGACCGAGCCCACAAATGTCAAACGCAACAAAATTTTGTCGATGTAGCGTGCAGTTTGATCGCCTGGGCGAATACCGGGTACAAATGCACCCGAGCGCTTCAGGTTGTCTGCGGTTTCACGGCTGTTGAACACCAAGGCCGTGTAGAAAAAGCAGAAGAAAACAATGGCGGCTACATAAATCATGATGTAGACCGGCTGACCAGGTGACAAGGCGGCGGACACATCTTTGAGCCAGGTCATGCTGCTGCCCGTGCTGAACCAATTGGCGACAGTCCCCGGCAACAGAATGATAGAAGAGGCGAAGATGGGCGGAATCACGCCGGCCATGTTGATCTTGAGTGGCAAATGAGAGGATTGCCCCCCATAAACCTTGTTGCCCACTTGACGGCGTGCATAGTTGACCAAAATTTTGCGCTGGCCCCGTTCGACGAACACCACAAAGTAGGTTACCAAACCCACCAGCGTCACGATGATCAGCGACACGATGATGCTCATGGCACCTGTGCGAACCAATTCCAAGAGGCCACCAATGGCAGTGGGCAAGCCCGCAGCAATGCCAGCGAAGATCAGGATGGAGATGCCATTGCCTAAACCCCGCTCGGTGATTTGTTCGCCCAACCACATCAAGAACAAGGTGCCCGAGGTGAGGGTGATCATGGCGGTGAAGCGGAAGGTGAGTCCGGGATCAATCACCAAGCCTGGTGACGACTCCAATGCCAAGGCAATGCCCATGGACTGGAACAAAGCCAGCGCCAAGGTGCCATAACGGGTCAGCTGGGTGATCTTGCGACGACCGGCCTCGCCCTCTTTTTTCAGCGCTTCCAGCGACGGCACCACGTAGGTCATCAATTGCATGATGATGGATGCCGAGATGTAAGGCATGATGCCCAATGCAAACACGGTGAAGCGAGACAGCGCACCACCGGAGAACATGTTGAACAAGCTCAGAATACCGCCTTGCTGGCCTTCGAAGAGCTTTTGCAACTGAACGGGGTCAATCCCTGGCACAGGAATGTGCGCGCCGACCCGGTAGACCACCAAGGCCAGCAACAAAAACACCAAGCGGCGACGCAAGTCACCGTATTTGGGGGCTTTTGAGGCAGAGGTTGACACGCGCCCGTTCCTTATTCGCTCAGCGAACCGCCAGCGGCTTCGATGGCTGCTTTGGCACCAGCAGTGGCACCAATGCCTTTGAGCTTGATGGCTTTGGTGACTTCGCCCGACTTGATGACCTTGACCACGCGAGCCAACTCACCGATCAAGCCCGCATTCTTCAGCACGAGCATGTCCACTTCCGTGGCTTCCAGATGATTCAAAGCGGCCAGCGTGACCTCGGCATTGAATTTCAAAGACCGTGATTTGAAACCACGCTTGGGCAAGCGACGTTGCAAAGGCATTTGACCGCCTTCGAAACCCACTTTGTGGTAACCACCAGAACGTGATTTTTGACCCTTGTGACCACGACCGGCCGTTTTACCCAGGCCAGAGCCAATGCCACGACCCACACGGCGGCGCGAGGGGCGTGAGCCTTCGGCGGATTGAATGGTGTTGAGTTGCATGACTAACCTTTAGAGCACTTTGACCAGGTAGCTGATCTTGTTGATCATTCCGCGCACGGCCGGCGTGTCTTGCAATTCGCTCACACTGCCGAGCTTGCGAAGACCCAACCCGCGAACCGTGTCACGGTGAGATTGCTTGGTGCCAATGGGGCTGCGCACCAACTGAACTTTGACGATAGGTTGACTCATGTGAATCTCCTGTTTCAGGCTGCAAAGATTTCTTCAATCGCCTTGCCACGCTTGGCCGCCACTTCGGCGGGGGTGGTGCTGCGATTGAGGGCATCAAAAGTAGCCCGAACCATGTTGTAGGGGTTAGACGAACCATGGCTCTTGGCCACGATGTCGGTAATGCCCATCACTTCAAAAACTGCACGCATGGGGCCGCCTGCGATGATGCCGGTACCCTTAGGAGCGGGCACCAACATCACGGTGGATGCGCCATGACGGCCTTCAACGCGGTGGAACAAAGTGCCATCTTTGAGGGCGACCTTGGTCATGTTGCGACGCGCTTCTTCCATGGCCTTTTGAACGGCTGCAGGCACTTCTTTGGATTTGCCTTTGCCCATGCCCACTCGGCCATCGCCATCGCCCACCACGGTGAGGGCAGCAAACGCCAGGATTCGGCCGCCCTTGACCACTTTGGTGACTCGGTTGACGGCAATCATCTTCTCCCGCAGACCATCGTCACGGGCGTCGTTTTGCATTTTTGCTTGAACTTTAGCCATGATGATTCCTCAACCTCAGAACTGGAGCCCGGCTTCGCGAGCGGCTTCGGCCAGCGCCTTGACGCGACCGTGATAAGCAAAACCAGAGCGGTCAAATGCGACACGCTCCACGCCGGCCGCCTTGGCCATTTCGGCAATGCGCTTGCCCACGATGGTGGCTGCGGCGGCATTACCACCCTTGCCAGATCCACCCAAGGACTTGCGCATCTCGGCCTCGGCCGTCGAAGCCGTGGCGATCACCTTCGTGCCGTCCTCGGAGACGACGGTGGCGTAGATGTGCAAATTGGTGCGATTGACCATGAGTCGAGCAACGCCCAACTTCGCAATGCGCATACGGGTTTGACGGGCGCGGCGCATACGCTGCTGCTTCTTGTTCAACATGTCGCAGCTCCTTATTTCTTCTTGGTCTCTTTGAGGCTGATCTTCTCGTCGGCGTAACGAATGCCCTTACCTTTGTAAGGCTCAGGCGGACGCACGGCGCGAATTTCGGCAGCGATTTGACCCACTGCTTGACGATCGGCACCCTTGATGATGATTTCGGTCGGCGCCGGGGTTTCCACCTTGATGCCAGCAGGCATGTCGATGGCCACGGGATGCGAAAAACCGACGCTGAGGTTCAACTTGGTGCCAGCGGCTTGGGCACGGTAACCCACGCCCACCAAGTTCAATTTCTTTTCAAAGCCTTTGCTCACACCCGTAACCATGTTGTTCACCAACTGGCGCAGGGTTCCGCTCATGGCATTGGCCTCGCGAGATTCATCGGCGGGAGCAAAGCTCAGCTTGCCGGAATCTTGCGAAACCTTGACCAAGGCGTTGGCGGCCACGCTCAACGAGCCGCCTGAGCCTTTGACACTGATCCGATCTGCCTGGATGGACACATCCACACCCTGAGGGATGATCACCGGCATTTTTCCAACGCGTGACATGTGATTTCCTTCCTCAAGCAACGTAGCAAAGGACTTCACCGCCCACACCGTTTGCACGGGCTTTGCGGTCAGTCATGACGCCTTTGGGCGTGGTCACAATGGCCACACCCAAGCCATTCATCACTTGGGGAATGTCGTGGCGGCCTTTGTAGACGCGCAGGCCAGGACGGCTCACGCGCTCAATGCGCTCGATCACGGGGCGGCCCGCGTAATACTTCAACTCGATGCTGATTTCAGCTTTGCCGCCTTCGCTGCGCACCTGAAAATTCTCGATGTAACCCTCTTCCTTCAACACCTGAAGGATGGCGGTTTTGACTTTTGATGCCGGAACGCTGACGGTGGTTTTGGCCACCATTTGTGCATTGCGAATGCGCGTCAGCAAATCGGCGATGGGATCACTCATGCTCATCTTGAATCTCTCCTGCCCAATTACCAGCTGGCTTTGGTGATGCCGGGAATCGTGCCTTCGAAGGCCATTTCACGGACCTTGGAACGGCCCAAGCCGAACTGACGGAAGGTTCCGCGCGGACGACCCGTGATTTCGCAACGGGTGCGTTGACGGGTGGGGTTCGCGTTGCGGGGCAACTTTTGCAAGGCAGCGCGCGCATCGGCACGCTCTTCTTCGGTGCGCTTGGCATCCTTGGAAATCGCCTTCAACTCAGCGTGCTTGGCTGCGTATTTCGCCACCAACTTGGCGCGCTTGAGTTCTCGCTCGATCAAAGCAGTTTTAGCCACAGGTCACCTCAGTTCTTGAAGGGGAAGCGGAAAGCCGACAAAAGCGCCTTGCACTCGTCGTCGGTTTTGCCGTGGTGGTGATGCTGATGTTGAGGCCGCGCAAGGCATCCACCTTGTCGTACTCGATCTCAGGGAAGATGATTTGTTCTTTGACGCCGACGTTGTAGTTGCCACGGCCATCAAATGCACGACCCGAAATGCCGCGGAAGTCGCGCACACGGGGCAAAGCCACCGTCACGAAGCGATCCAGGAATTCAAACATCTGGACGCCACGCAAGGTCACCATGCAACCAATGGCCTGGCCTTCACGAATCTTGAAACCCGCAATGGCCTTGCGAGCCTTGGTCACCACGGGCTTTTGGCCTGCAATTTTGGTCAAGTCAGAAACAGCGTGCTCCATGACTTTCTTGTCAGCCACCGCCTCGCTCACACCCATGTTGAGGGTGATTTTGGTCAGACGGGGCACTTCCATGACGGATTTGTAACCAAACTGCTCCATCAATTGGGGAACCACTTTTTCGCGGTAGTGTTGTTGTAGACGTGCCATGCTCATGCCACCTTGATTTCTTCGCCACTGGATTTAAAGACGCGAACCTTTTTGCCATCGGCTTGGACCTTCAAACCCACGCGATCGGCCTTACCCGTTGTTGCGTTGTAGATGGCCACATTGGACTGATGAATGGGCATGGATTTATCCAAAATGCCACCCTGCGTGCCCGCCATGGGGTTGGGCTTGGTGTGCTTTTTGACCACATTGATGCCCTCAACCACGAGGTGGGTATCGTCTTTGCGCAAAACCACTTTGCCTCGCTTGCCCTTGTCGCGGCCCGCGATAACAATGACTTCGTCGCCTTTGCGAATCTTGTTCATTTCTCGATCCTCACAGCACTTCAGGCGCGAGCGACACGATCTTCATGAACCGCTCGGTGCGCAATTCGCGAGTCACCGGGCCAAAGATACGCGTGCCAATCGGCTCGAGTTTGTTGTTGAGCAAAACGGCTGCATTGCCGTCGAACTTGATGAGAGAGCCATCGCCTCGGCGAATGCCCTTGGCCGTGCGAACGACCACCGCGCTGTAAACCTCGCCTTTTTTGACGCGGCCACGGGGAGCGGCTTCTTTGATGCTGACCTTGATGATGTCGCCAACGCTCGCATAGCGACGCTTGGAGCCACCTAGGACTTTGATACACAAAACGGATTTCGCACCCGTGTTGTCGGCCACTTCTAGCCTGGATTCGGTTTGGATCATATTGTTGTTCCCAACTTGTATCGGCAACGCGGACAATCCGCATCGGACCGATCAGTCTTGGCTCCGTCATTCACAGCTTCAGCCAGCACCCGAGACCTTGCCCCGGCACCGCCCAACCCTGCGTTTGATTGGATGGACTTTTCCTCGCCAATTGGCGAAAGACGCAGATTATGGCATAAATTCCGAGTCCTGAACCAATTTTTCTTTGACCTCGTTGCCCGATCGTTGCCCCATGACCTCAATTTCCCCCTTTTCTATCCTCTTTGTCGGTGGCGGCAACATGGCCAACGCCATGATTGGCGGCCTGCTCAATCGCGAATTTCCTGCGGATCGCCTCTCGGTCATTGACCCTGACGCCACCACCCGGGAGCGTCACGCAACGCGTGGCCTTCTGGCTCACCCCAGCTTGCCCGCCAACCACACGCCCGTCGATTTGGTCATTTGGGCGGTTAAACCGCAAAGCTTTCGGGAGGCCAGTCTCCCCGTTGCACCGGCCACCCGCGCAGCCCTGCACTTGAGTGTGGCGGCAGGCCTCACCAGCGCGTCACTGAGCCAATGGCTGGGCACAGAGCGCATTGTTCGGGCCATGCCCAACACCCCTGCCCTCATGGGCCTTGGCCAAACCGGCTTGTTCGCCAGGCCTGCCGTGACCAGCACCGACCGCCAGCGGGTGGAATGGGTCACGTCGGCCATGGGCGAGTCGCTGTGGCTGGCCGACGAAGCCTTGCTCGACGCCGTGACCGCCGTGTCCGGCTCTGGCCCGGCGTATGTTTTTTACGTCATGGAGGCCATGATGGACGCCGCCGTTCGCATGGGACTAAGCCCTGACGCGGCACGCCAGCTCACCTTGGGCACCTTTCAAGGCGCATCGGCCTTGGCCCTGGCCAGCGAGGACCCCCCTTCGGTTTTACGCGAACGCGTCACATCCAAAGGCGGCACCACGTTTGCGGCCCTTGAGGCTTTGCGCAGTGCCGACCTGGCCGGAACGTTTGCCACGGCCCTTGAAGCCGCTCGAGCCCGCGCTCAACAAATGGGCATCGAGCTCGGCCAGCAATGAGCGCTCATTTCAGGGCATAGCCCAAGACCACGCCTGCGAACAAGGTGGCACTGAGCCAGTGATTCAGGCGAAAGGCTTTGAAGCAGCCCTCTCGGCTGCGCTCGCGAATCAGCAAGAAATGCCAGCCCACTTGTAACGCGGCCAACAGCCAAGCCAGGCGCAAAGGCCAGCCCAAACCCAAAGGGGACATCAACGCGAGGAAGCTCATCAAATAAACGCCGTAAAACAGCACAATGGCCATCACATCCGCACGGCCCAAGGTGATGGCCGATGTCTTCATGCCAATGCGCAAGTCGTCGTCCCGGTCCACCATGGCGTATTCGGTGTCATAAGCCAACACCCAAAACAAATTGCTCAGCAGCAGGCCCCAGGCCCACGCGGGCACGGCAGCCCACCACGACCATCCGTCAAGAGGTCCCGGATGCGTGGCCGCAAAGGCCATGGGAATGCCGAAGCTGAAGGCCACCCCCAAAACGGCTTGCGGCATGGCAAACCAACGCTTGGCAAACGGGTAGAACAGGGCCACGATCAAGGCCACACCCGACCACACCACAGCGCTGGGCGTCGTGGTGAGCACCAAGGCAAAAGCCAGAGCGGCCAGGACCGCCCCCACCGTCAACGCCTCTCGGGGACTGATGGCGCCCGAGGTCACGGGCCGCTGCGCGGTGCGCTTGACGTGTCGGTCGAAGTCACGATCAGCCACATCGTTGACGCAGCACCCCGCACTGCGCATGAGGATGGTCCCGACCACAAAAACCACCAGCAAATGCCAGCCTGGAAACCCGTTGGACGCCACCCACAATGCGATGAGCGAGGGCCATAGCAACAGCAGCCAGCCGGCCGGACGATCCCAGCGAATCAAATCCAAATACAGCGCGAACCGCTGACCGCCCACCGACACCTCAGGCCCCCACTGGGCTCGCGCCATCGAGGCGATTCACGCCTGGCAGCTCACATGCCACCAAAGCTTGTCGCAATGCCGCAATGGCTTCGTGGCGGGTGTAACTGCGCCGCCAAGCAAGGACGATGCGCCGCTGGGGTGGCTCGTGACCTGGGTCGACCACGGGCAAGTAACGCACAAAGTGAGGCTCTTGCTTTTTCTTCTTGGGGGCGTCCAAAGCTTCTTTGGGCACACCCAATCGCGGCACCAAGGTCACGCCCATGCCAGCGGCCACCATGTATTTGATGGTTTCCAATGAAGACCCTTCAAAGCTTTTGCGAATGCCATCCGCATCGCTGGAAAACCGCGCGAACTCGGGGCACACCTCCAGCACATGGTCGCGAAAGCAATGCCCATTGCCCAGCAACAACATCGTCTCGTTTTTCAGGGCTTGCGCCGAGACTGTTTCCGACTGCGCCAAGGGGTGCGAACTGGGCACCGCCGCCATGAAGGGCTCGTCGTAGAGGGCGCAGGTTTCCAAGCCGGTGTCAGGAAAGGGTTCGGCCAGCAACGCGCAATCGATCTCGCCCGTGCGCAGCATCTCCAGCAAGCGCACCGTGAAGTTCTCCTGCAACATCAAGGGCATTTGCGGCGTCAAGCTGATGCTTTGCTTCACCAACTCCGGCAGCAAATATGGCGCAATCGTGTAGATCACCCCCAAGCGCAGCGGCCCAGCCAGGGGGTCTTTGCCCCGTTTGGCGATTTCTTTGATCAGGGCCGCCTGCTCCAGCACGCTTTGCGACTGGCGAATGATTTCATCGCCCAAGGGCGTGACGCTGACTTCATTGGCGCTGCGCTCAAACAGCTTCACGCCCAGCTCGTCTTCCAGCTTTTTGATGCCCACCGACAAGGTCGGCTGCGACACAAAGCAGGCGTCAGCTGCTCGGCCAAAGTGCTTTTCGCGCGCCACCGCCACGATGTATTTCAGTTCGGTCAAAGTCATGGTCTGCTCTTTGCTCGCTCAGGCATGAATGAAGTCTGATTTTGCCCCCAACCATCGCCACAAATGTTGCGCCGCCTCAACCGGATGCTCCCGCCACATGTGGGGTGCCGTTGCCCTGGCCCATTGCAACAAATCCTCGTCCCGCTCCACATCGGCAAATCGCAACAGAGGCACGCCAGACTGGCGCTCGCCCAACAACTCCCCGGGCCCGCGAATTTGCAAATCACGCTGTGCAATTTCAAAACCGTCCTGGGTGTCCACCATGGCCTTGAGCCTGGCCTTGGCCGATGGGCTCAGCCCACCTTCTGGCAGGGTGTAGAGCAAGACACACACCGAAGCCAAGTCGCCGCGACCCACGCGCCCACGCAATTGATGCAACTGGCTCAGGCCAAATCGCTCGGCGTGCTCAATCACCATCAACGTGGCATTGGGCACATCCACCCCCACCTCAATAACCGTGGTGCTCACCAACACCGCCAATTGATTGGCCTTGAACTGCGCCATCACTTCTTTTTTTTCATTCGGCGGCAATTTGGAATGCAACAAGCCGACCTTCACCTGCGGCAAGGCCTGCCCCAAGGCCTCGTGCGTTTGGGTGGCATTCACCAAATCCAATGCCTCGCTGTCTTCAATCAAGGGGCACACCCAATACACCTGCCGGCCATCGGCCACGTGCGCGCGAATGCGCGCGATGACGTCGTCACGGCGTTGCGCCGAAAGCAACTTGGTCACCACCGGCGTTCGCCCAGGGGGCAACTCGTCGATGACCGACACATCCAAATCCGCGTAATGGCTCATGGCCAAAGTCCGGGGGATGGGGGTGGCACTCATCATCAATAAATGCGGCTCTGGCACTGGCGAGGTATCGGCGGGCAACGACGACTGAGCAGGGTTATTTTTTTGCCGCAAGGTCAAGCGTTGTGCCACGCCAAACCGGTGTTGCTCGTTGATGATGGCCAAGCCCAATCGCTGAAATTGAACCTGCGACTGAATCACCGCATGGGTCCCCACCACCAGCCACGCTCGCCCCTGCGCAATGAGCTCGAGCATGGCGTCACGCTCTTTCTTTTTTTGCGAACCCGTGAGCCACGCCACTTGCGCGCCATGGGGCTCCAACAAGGGCTGCAGCCATTGGGTCAAATTCCGAAAGTGCTGCTCCGCCAAAATTTCTGTCGGCGCCATCAAGGCGCATTGCCAGCCCGCAGCCATGGCTTGCGCGGCCGCCAGGGCCGCCACCACCGTTTTGCCGGAGCCCACATCGCCCTGTAACAGGCGGTGCATGGGCTGGGTGCGCAACAAATCGTGGCTCACTTCCTGCACCACCCGCTGTTGGGCTGCTGTCAAGGTAAACGGTAAACGCGCTTGAAACTGCGCCACCAGGTCAGCCACCTCACCCGACGGCTGCAAAGCCGGTGCCTGCATGCGCTCCCGCGCCAAGCGCGCCTGATGCTGAGAGAGCTGCTGCGCCAACAACTCCTCGGCTTTCAGGCGCCGCCAGGCCGGGTGGTCAGGCTGGGACTCCCGATCCAAAGTCTGGCCCGCTTCGGGTTGATGCACGGCCTGCAAGGCGGTCCACAAGGGCCAGACCTCAGGGGGGTGACCGTTGGGTGGCAGCGTTTCATTCAACTCCCCGGCTTCATGGGCTTGCTTCAGGCCCTGCAACACCGCTCGCCGAATGCTGGCTTGCGACAGCTCTGCCGTGGAGGAATACACCGGCGTGAGGGTGGTGGGCAATGCCCGGCCAGCCATTTGCACCCGCGGATGAATCATGGCCTTGCCCGCAAACCCACCCTGTATCGGCCCGCGCAAGCGCACCCGACGGCCCACGGCCAATGCAGCCACGGTGCTCGGGTAAAAGTGAAAAAAACGCAGGGTGCATCGCTCGTGGCCATCGGTGACCACCGCCACCAATTGGCGCCGAGGTCGGGGTTGAACCTGGGCCGACAAGACCTCGGCCTCAAACTGAACCACCTCCCCATCTTGCGCCTCAGACAAGGCCACCAATTGGGTTTCGTCCTCCCATCGCAGGGGAACATGCAAGGCCAGATCGACGGCTCGCATCAGACCCAGCCGCTGCAAGGCCTTTTGGACCCGGGTCGGGGTTGAGGCCGTCACAAGCTCCAGCGCCAAGCGCGCAACACCATGTCCAGCACTTGCAACACCAGCAACAACACCATGGGCGACAAATCCAAGCCCCCCAAGGTCGGCAAGCTGCGTCGAATGGGGTCCAGCAAGGGCGAGACCATGCGCTCAACCAACAAGGCCATGGGGCTGTAAGACTGCACCCACGACAAAATGATCGCCACGATGGTCAAGCCGAACAAGCCCGACAAAATCAACTGCAACACTTCAAAAAACGCCCACACCAGCACCATCAGCGAGGCCGGTGCCGCGCCCAGCAGCGCCAGCACCGCCATCTTCAGCACGGCGACGGCATAGGCCGCCACCAGTGAAGCGGTATCGACGCTTCGCCCAGCAGGCAACACCCGCCGCAAACGCAACACCAAGGGGTCGGTGACCGTGAGGATGAGCGGCCCTACCGGGTTGCCCGAATTCAGGCCCAAAGGCACGCGCAGCCAGCCCAGATAAGCGCGCAACAAACACAAGCCCGCCACCAAACCTGCGACCACGTTGAGTAAAAAAACCAGGATTTCCGTGAACATGGCAGCAAGCATACACACCCTCTGGGTCAGGCCCATGCCAAAATCCCCACTTCCCTACTTGGCACGGGTTTGTTCAGCCCTCAAGCAACCATGACGCACACTGCTTCGCCGACAACCGAACTGAGCTTGTCGGATTTCGACTTCCAACTTCCCCCCGAACTCATTGCCCAGCACCCCAGTGCGGTGCGAAGCGCCTCCCGCTTGCTCGATGGGCGCGGCCCCACCCCAATCGATCGGGTGTTTCACGACCTCCCCACGCTGTTGCAAGCGGGCGACCTGCTGGTCTTCAACGACACCCAGGTGGTCAAGGCCCGCTTGCTTGGCCACAAGCCCACTGGGGGGCAGCTGGAACTCCTGGTGGAACGCGTGCTGCCCGACCTTCCTGGCGAGCCGCCGCACCAAGTGGTGGCCCACCTGAAGGTGAGCAAAAAACCGCCCGTTGGCACCCGCTTGCTCATGCAAGGCGGTTTTGAAGCGCAATTGCTGGGGCGATGGCCGGATGCCGATGGCGCCTTGTTTCGCTTGGCCCTGAGTGATGAGCCCCACGCCCTGATGCAAGCCCATGGGCACGTGCCCCTGCCGCCCTACATCACCCACGCCGACGACGCCCAAGACGAGGCGCGCTATCAAACGATTTTTGCGCGTCACCCGGGTGCCGCCGCCGCCCCCACCGCAGCCCTGCATGTCGATCAAGGCGTGCTCGATGCACTGCGCGACCGCGGCATTGAAACCGCCAGCGTCACCTTGCACGTGGGTGCGGGCACCTTTCAGCCAGTGAAAACCGAACGCATTGCCGACCACCGCATGCACAGCGAGTGGTATGCCATTCCCGACGAGACCCTGGCGGCATTGACACGCTGTCGCGAGCGCAAGGGGCGCGTCGTGGCCGTGGGCACCACCAGCGTCAGAACCCTGGAGTCATGGGCCCGAACCGGCCACACCAGCGGCGACACCGACATCTTCATCACCCCTGGCTTTAAGTTTCAAGTGGTGGATGTCCTCATCACCAACTTTCATTTACCCAAATCCACCTTGCTGATGCTGGTGTCAGCCTTGGTGGGCTTGGACACACTGCACCAACTCTACCGACACGCCATTGCGCAGCGCTATCGCTTTTTCAGTTACGGCGATGCCATGCTCATTGCACGCCAACCCCAGGAGCCCCACCATGCTTGAGTTTGAATTGCTGGCCACCGAAGGCCTGGCGCGTCGCGGCCGCCTGACCCTGAACCATGGCGTGATCCAAACCCCCATCTTCATGCCCGTGGGCACCTACGGCACGGTCAAGGGCGTGATGCCCCGCAGCTTGGAAGAGATGGGCGCGCAAATCATTTTGGGCAACACCTTTCACTTGTGGATGCGCCCTGGCCTGGATGTGATGCAAAGCTTCGGCGGGTTGCACGGCTTTGAGCGCTGGAACAAACCCATCCTCACCGACAGCGGCGGGTTTCAGGTCTGGTCGTTGGGGGCCATGCGCAAAATCACCGAAGAGGGGGTTCACTTTGCGTCCCCCGTCAATGGCGACCGGCTGTTCATGTCGCCCGAGGTGAGCATGCAAATTCAAACCGTGCTCAACAGCGACATCGTGATGCAACTCGATGAATGCACCCCCTACGAAACCCAAGGCCAGCTCACCACCGAAGTCCAGGCTCGCGCCTCCATGGAAATGAGCCGCCGCTGGGCCTTGCGGTCCAAAGCCGAGTTTGAGCGGCTGGGCAATTCCAACGCCTTGTTTGGCATCGTGCAAGGGGGCATGTTCGAGCACTTGCGCCAAGAATCTTTGGACGCCTTGGTCGACATGAACTTCCCCGGCTATGCCGTGGGCGGCGTGAGCGTGGGCGAGCCCAAGCCCGAGATGTTGCGCATCATGGCGCACACCCCGCACCGGTTGCCCGCGCACAAGCCCCGCTACCTCATGGGCGTGGGCACACCCGAAGATTTGGTCGAAGGCGTCCGCTGTGGCGTGGACCTCTTCGATTGCGTCATGCCCACGCGCAATGCCCGCAACGGGACCCTCTTCACCCGCTATGGCGACTTGAAAATTCGCAACGCGCGTCACAAGGCCGACCACCGCCCCTTGGACGAAACCTGTGGCTGCTACGCCTGCGCGGGCCACACCCGTGCCGATGGCTCGGTGAGCGGCGGCTTCTCACGGGCTTATTTGCACCACCTCGACCGCTGCGGCGAAATGTTGGGCCCCATGCTCACCACGATTCACAACCTGCATTACTACCTCAACCTCATGCAGGAAGTTCGGCAAGCCTTGGAAGTGGGCCAATTCGCTGCGTTCGCGCAGCAGTTTGCGCGCGACCGAGCCCGCGGCGTCTGAATCAGCCCAAGGCCTTGAAGGCCTTGGCGAAAAAGTCCACCGTGCCAAAGTTGCCCGACTTGAGCGTGAGGTGCAGGCCTTGGCCCGTGGGCAAGGGCGCGTGACACCACGGCACGCCGGGGTCGATTTGCGGGCCAATTTGCATTTGCGTGATGGACAAAGCCTGCACACAGGCCCCCGAGGTTTCTCCGCCCGCCACCACCAAGCGGCCGACCCCAGCCTCCACCAAGCCACGCGCCACCCGCGCCAAGGTTTGTTCCACCGCGTGCCCCGCATTCAAGCTGCCCCAAGTCGCTTGCAGCGCCTTGACTTGCTCGGGTTCATCGGTGGAATAAATCAACACCGGGCCTTGCGCCAAATGGGGGCGAGCCCACGCCAAGGCCGCCTCACTCACCGAGGCAATGGCCGCCTCGCCACCAGCCATCAAGGCCTGCACATCCAAAGCCCAGACGGGCCAGCCCAAGGCTTTGACATGCGCCACTTGGGCACGTGTGGCCTCGGAACAGCTGCCCGCCACGGCCGCAGCCCAACCTTGCGGTTGAGGCAGTTGCGCAGCTTGGGGGTTGGGTGAGAGCCCCCAGTTTTGGGGCAAGCCAATGGCCACCCCCGAACCCCCGGTCACCAAGGCCATGCCTTTGAGGGCTTGGCCCAGCACCAAGAGGTCGTCGTTGTCGACGGCATCCACAATCGCCAAACCCACACCCTGCTCGCGCAAGGCGTCCATGCGCTGGGCCACGGCCGGGGCGCCTTGTTGAATCACCCGGTGGTCCACCAAACCCACGGGGCGCGTGCATTGGCCTTGCAACACCTTCACCAGGTTGGACTCGCGCATGGGCGTGAGTGGATGATGGCGCATGCCGCTGTCGGCCAGCAGTTGGTCCCCCACGAACAAATGTCCCTTGAACACCGAGCGATGGTTGTCGGGGAACGCTGGTGTGGCCATGGTGAAGTCCGTTCCCAAAGCCGCCATCAGGGCTTCAGCGACCGGGCCGATGTTGCCGCGCACATCACCCTCGTACCAACTGTCGAAGGTGGAGCAATATTTGAAATAGATTTGCTCGGCCCCTTGCGATTGCAGCCAAGCCAAGGCCTGAAGCGATTGCGCCACCGCTTGGTCTGGCGGCAAGGTGCGGGACTTCAGTGCCACCACCACGGCGTCCACCTCCACCTCCAACGGCCCTTGGGGCACCTCGATGGTTTGCACCACCCGCATCCCCGCACGCACCAGGTTGTTGGCCAAATCGGTAGCCCCAGTGAAATCATCTGCAATGCATCCCAAACGCATCATGCGTCTCCTGTTGTGAACACGGTGAGCACACCGGTGTAGCCGTGAATGCGGCTGTGCGCAATCTCGCCGGCAGCAAAAAAACCAGCCAAGGGCACATCACCCAAGGCCTGCTGCAAGGCCAGCAACTCGGCACTGGCCCCGCCAAAGTGGGGGCCGCCCCGACCCGAGCAACTCACGTAAATGGCGCCCCGAATCTGGGACCCAGCTTGTTCTTCGAGGCTATCGCGCAATTCGGCGGCCATGCGCATCAAATCGGCGCGCGCAGCCGTCACGTCTTGACGACAAAACGACAAGGCCATGCCCTCACTGACCTCGTCGGCAATCGCCACCGCCTGTTGCCCCGGGTCCAGCCCAATGATGTGGCGCACCCGGACTTCTTCACCAAAATCTTGGCGCCCCTGGCTGTGGGTCTGCGCGGATGGCGCGGGGCTGACCCCCACCAACGTGCGTCGCACCTGAGCCACCGCACGCTCAGGGTCATCGAGGCTCACGCCCAACTCGCTCATCAGCACCGACAGCGCCGCTTGATCGTCGAGTTGATGCACCACATGGCCTTGGGCTCGCGTGATGCGATGCGCTGGCCCCACGGGTTGACAGCCCTGGGTCACGCGTGAGATCAAGGCCACCTCGGCGCCAAAGGCCACCCCCGTGATGCCGCCCTCAAACACGCCGTTGTGGGCCAGCGACTGCGGGCGCTGGTCCCAACCATTCACGGCCAATTGCACAGGCCCCTGGCGGCTCGCACACAGCCCCCCGAACAGCACGCCCGTTTGGGTGAGTGCAGCCACATCCTCAATGAGCTCGCCCAGCATGGGCGTCATGGGGTCGGCGTGCACCAAAGCGGTGTGGGCTTGAAAACCAGCTGGGGCCTGTTGGCCCATGGGCGACAAACCGTTGAAAACCTGGAACTGATCGGCTGGCAACTCGCACAGCATCACCACCAGGCCGGGTTCATCGAAATATTCCACGCCACTGGCACACACGCCCACCCCCACGCTGCCACACCAGTGGCGAACCTGAGGCAAAGCCTGGCGCAAGTGGTCGAGCAACGAACCCGCATGGGGCGCATAAGCGTCGGTGAGGTAAACCAGCCCGAGGTTGGGTTGGCCCACCGCGCCCGGTTGCTCGCATTGGGCGCGCAGCTGGGCCACCACCAAGCCGGCAGCCATGGCCCATTGCGGATGGGTGGCGTGGCCACAGACAAAGCGGCCATTGGATGGGGTCATGTCAAAGGGCGCGCTTGCGGGTGGTGCGCGTGCTGGCGCCCGAGCGCTTGGCGGCGGCCGGCTTGCGGGCAGCGGTCGCTTTAGGGGCTGACTGGGCCGTTGCAGCCTTGGCTGCAGAAGCCGCCTGGGTGGCGTGGCGTTGCATGTCACTCATGCTTTTTTGCGCAATGTGGCCAAACTGGCTGGCCAGGGCTGTCCACATTTGCATGGGATCTTTCGCAGGGCTGGCCTTCGAGGCCACCTCCGCTTCGGGTGCAGCGGGTTGAGCCGCTTGGGTCCAATCCACATTCATTTGCTTGAGCGTGGCCAAGGTCATGCGCTGCACCTCCAGGGCCTGGATGCTGGCGGCCAAGGCTTTGGCGTTTTGCTCCAACCAAAATTGCACCGTCTTGAGCTCCTGGATGCGCTGATCCAGCTCTTCGGGGTCGAGGGTGGGTTTGAGCCACGGGTTCAGAGACGCCGTTTGCGCCGAGGACAAGGACTTCAAGAAATCAAAGCCAGGCAAGTTGGCAAAAAAGTTGGGGGAGGTATCGCTCATGAGGTGCTCCTTTGAACCAGGGATGAAACCACGCGCTGATCAATGGCGCCGAAAATCGACTGCCCATCGGCGCCTTTCATTTCAATGCGAATGGTGTCACCAAACTTCATGAAGTCGGTGGTGGGCTTGCCATCCAGAATGGTTTCCATGGCGCGCTTTTCAGCAATGCAACTGTAGCCATTGGGCCAGGTTTTTTGACCCTGGTTTTCCACCCCTTGATTGCTCACCGTGCCACTGCCAATGATGGAGCCCGCGCGAACGTTTCGGGTTTTGGCCAAGTGTGCAATGAGCTGGCCAAAGTGAAAGGTCATGGGCGAGGCATCGCACATGCCCACGCGACGCCCATTCCAGGTGGACTGCAGCGTCAAGTGCACGCAGCCCCCACGCCAGGCCTCACCCAACTCATCCAGCGTCACGGCCACTGGTGAAAACGCCGTGGCCGGCTTGCCCTGCAAAAAACCAAAACTTTTGGCCAGCTCATCGGGAATCAGGTGACGCAAGGACACATCATTGGCCAGCATCATCAGTCGGATGCTGTCCAACCCTTGTTCGGGGGTAGCACCCATGGGCACGTCACCGGTGATGACGGTGATTTCAGACTCGAAATCAATGCCCCAGGCTTCGTCTGCAAACCGAATGTCATCGCAAGGCCCCAGCAAATCATCGCTGCCGCCTTGATACATCAGCGGGTCGGTGTAATAGTTGGCCGGAACCTCACTGTGGCGTGCCGCGCGCACCAACTCCACATGGTTCAAATAGGCCGACCCATCGGCCCACTGGTAAGCGCGTGGTAACGGGGCCATGCACAGGCGAGGGTCAAAGGCAAAGGCGTGCCTGGCCTTGCCTTGGTTGAGGGTGTCGTAGAGGTCTTGCAACAACGGCCAATGGAAGTTCCAGTCGTCGAGCACCTGTTGCAAGGTGTGGGCGATGCCCGTGGCGAAGTGGGCGGTGCTCAGGTCGCGCGACACCACAACGAGTTGACCGTCGCGGGAGCCGTCTTTGTAGGTGGCAAGTTTCATGGGTTTTCCTCTGGCCTGTGCAGCCGCTGGGGCCTTGGGCAAAATGTCAGGCGTCACGCATCATAAAAGCAGCCATGAACGCTTTCCCTGCCCCTCGTGTCACCCCAGTTGGCACCCCCGCATCCCCCCGTCGGCGCGACTGCTTGGTGTTCGCCGCGGCCTCGCTGCTGGCCCCCATTGGCCTTTGGGCCGCACCGGCCCCGCGTCAACTGCAATGGGACTATGAGATCAAAGGCAAGGCCAGCGGGTTCAGCTACCAAGCCCGCGCATCCTGGGTGTGGCAACGCGAAGCGGATCGCTACACCCTCACCCAACAGCTGAGCGTGCCCCTATTGGGTTCGCAAACCCAAACCAGCCAAGGCATTTGGCGCGACCCCCAAGGGCCAGAGCCTCGCCAGTTCACCGACAGCAAGCGCACCGAACGCAACGTGGCCTTTGAGCCCGAGCAAGGTCAATTGCGGTTTCTGAACGGCTCCGCGCGCGCGCCCTGGGCCCCGGGCGCGCAAGACCGGTTGAGTTTGTTTTTGGCCTTGATGCAACACAGCCAATCGCTCAAGGCCCCCACCCCGGGTCAACGCTGGACGTGCCCGGTGGCCTCCTCACGAGGGCTCGATGCGTGGCATTTTGAATGCCTGGGCTCAGCGTCCTTGGCGTTGCCCGCAGGCCAGTTCACGGCCTGGGCTTGGGAACGCACCCAGTTGCCCGCTGGGGAATCAACGCTCAAGGTTTGGCTGTCCCCGCAGGCCGGCTGGGGGCCGGTGCGGGTCTTGATCACCGAGCCTTCAGGCAACCAGGCCGATCAGCGCCTGAGCCAGTTCAAGACAAACGCTTGATGGCCTCGGCCAAGGTGCTCACCATTTGGTCGATTTGCGACTCGGTGACGATGTAGGGCGGCGCAAACACGAGGTTGTCGCCCGCCGAGCGCACCAGCACCCCTTTTTGGAAGCAATCGATGAAGGCGTCGTAGGCCCGTTTGCCGGGCGCGCCCGGCGCGGGTGCCAATTCCACCGCTGCGGCCAGCCCCAATGAGCGAATGCCCACCACATGGGGCAAGCCCTTGAGCTGGCCGTGCATGGCGTCGCCCAAGACCTTGCCCATTTGACCCGCGCGGGCAAACAACTGCTCTTGCTCAAACAACTGCAACGTGGCCACCGCCGCCGCGCACGACACCGGATGCCCGGAGTAGGTGTAGCCATGGAACAGGTCGTTCACGTGGCTGGGCAAATCGGGGCTGACGATGGTCTCGTAGAGGTGGTCACGGCAAATCACGCCGCCCAAGGGCTGCACGCCGTTGGTGACGCATTTGGCAAAGTTGAGCATGTCGGGCACCACGCCGAAGTGGTCCGCGGCAAAGTTGGTGCCCATGCGACCAAAGCCGGTGATGACTTCATCAAACACCAACAAGATGCCGTGCTTGTCGCAAATCTCGCGCAAGCGCTGCAAATAGCCTTTGGGGCCGATGTACCAACCGGCCGAGCCCGCCACCGGCTCCACGATGATGGCCGCCACGTTGCTGGGGTCGTGCAGGGGCAGGATGCGGTTTTCGAGTTCAAGCAGTGGGTCTTCGCTCCACTCGGGTTCGGCATGGTGGATGTAGGCATGGTTGACCGGGTCGTGAATGAACCGCATGTGGTCAACCCGGGGCAACAAGCTGGTGCCGAACATTTTCCGGTTGGCAGGAATGCCGCCGATGCTCATGCCGCCAAAACCCACGCCGTGGTAGCCCCGCTCACGCCCAATGAACACGGTGCGGTGCCCTTGGCCACGCGCCCGGTGATAGGCCAAGGCCACTTTCATGGCGGTGTCGGCGGCTTCCGAACCTGAGTTGCAAAACAGCACCTTGTTGAGGTCGCCGGGTGCCATGGCGGCAATTTTGTCGGCCGCCATGAAAGCTTTGTCGTTGCTCACGCTGAAGGCGGTGGCGTAATCCAGGGTGTCGAGCTGCTGCTTGATGGCGTCGTTGATTTCGCGGCGGTTGTGGCCTGCGCCCACACACCACAAGCTGGACACCCCATCGAGCACTTGGCGACCATCGTGGGTGGTGAAGTGCATGCCATCGGCCTTCACAAACACGCGCGGCACTTCGCGGAAATGGCGATTGGGCGTGAAGGGCAACCAGTGGTGATCCATGGTCCAGCCCGTCGCCGATGGCGCGCTGGCGGTGGAACGATCTTGAGGGTCTTGATAAGCCATGCGTTGCTCCTTCTGTTGGTGTGACTTGCGCTGCAAGGGGAACTGAGTTTAGTGAAACCTATGGTTTTAGCAAGTGCCCTTGGCGACCTCAAATCCCTGGCGCCTAGCGCCAACCCGCAACCTGAGAGAATGCGCCCATCATGCAAAACGCTCACATCCTGACCCTTTCTTGCCCCGATCGCGCGGGCATTGTGCACGCCGTCTCTGGTTTTTTATTCGAGCGGCAAGGCAACATTGAAGAAGCCAGCCAGTTCAACGACCCGGCGACAGGCTTGTTCTTCATGCGGGTGCAGTTTGCGGGCGTGAGCGATCTTGAAGCCCTGCGGCGCGATTGGAGCGTGTTGGCCCAAGGCTTCAACATGCAATGGAGCTTGCACGCAGCTCACACCCCCATGCCCACGGTGATTTTGGTGAGCAAGGAAGGCCACTGCCTGAACGATTTGCTGTTCCGCTGGAAATCGGGTTTGCTGAGCATTGATGTGCGCGCCATCATCAGCAACCACCGCGACTTCTACCAACTGGCCGCCAGCTACAACGTGCCGTTTCACCATGTGCCCGTCACCGCCGACACCAAAGCACAAGCCGAGCAAAAGCAGCTCGACATCATTCACGCCGAAGGTGCGGAGTTGGTGGTGCTGGCGCGCTACATGCAAATTTTGTCCAACCCGCTGTGCGAACAACTGGCGGGCAAGGCCATCAACATTCACCACAGCTTTTTGCCCAGCTTCAAGGGCGCCAAGCCCTACCACCAAGCCCACGACCGCGGCGTGAAGCTCATTGGCGCCACGGCCCATTACGTGACGGCCGATCTGGACGAAGGCCCCATCATTGAACAAGACGTGGCCCGCGCCGACCACAGCCTGGCCATTGAAGACCTCACCGCCTTGGGCAAAGACACCGAAAGCCAGGTGCTGGCACGTGCCGTGAAATGGCACAGCGAACACCGCGTGCTGCTCAACGGCCACAAAACCGTGGTTTTCCGTTAACCCTCAACGCATCCAGGAGCGCCGCATGAGTGCCACTTCAGCCTTGACCCCACCTTCGGCCAGTCGACGCGATCAAGTGGTGTCGGCCTTGCTGGCGGTGTTGCCCGAGCACGCCGTCTTGCACCACAACGAGGACACCACGCCCTACGAGTGCGATGGCCTCACCGCCTATCGCCAGCGCCCCTTGTGCGTGGCCTTGCCCGAAACCTACGACCAAGTGCAAGCCGTGCTCAAGGCTTGTCATGCGCTGGGCGTGCCCGTGGTGGCCCGAGGTGCGGGCACAGGCTTGTCTGGGGGTGCCATGCCCCATGCACAAGGCGTGACCTTGTCCATGGCCAAGTTCAATCGCATCCTGGCCATCGATGACGTGGCCTGCACGGCCACGGTGCAATGCGGTGTGCGCAACCTGGCCATCAGCGAGGCGGCTGCGCCCTATGGCTTGTATTTCGCACCCGACCCCTCCAGCCAAATTGCCTGCACCATTGGTGGCAACGTGGCTGAAAACTCGGGCGGCGTGCATTGCCTCAAATATGGCCTCACTTTGCACAACGTCATCGAGGTGCGCGGCTTCACCGTCGAAGGCGAACCCGTGAGCTTTGGTGCTCAGGCCTGGGACTCGCCCGGCTTGGATGTCTTGCCCTTGGTCATTGGCTCCGAGGGCATGCTGGCTGTGACCACCGAAGTCACCGTCAAGCTCAAACCCCGCCCCCAATTGGCGCGCTGCATCATGGCCAGTTTCGATGACGTGCAAAAAGCTGGCGATGCGGTGGCCGCGGTCATTGCCGCCGGGATCATCCCCGCCGGCCTTGAGATGATGGACAAACCCATGACCGCCGCTGTCGAGGACTTTGTGCACGCGGGCTACGACCTCAACGCTGAAGCCATTTTGTTGTGCGAATCCGATGGCACGCCCGAAGAAGTGGCCGAAGAAATTGAACGCATGTCGGCTGTGCTCACCGCCAGTGGCGCCACCGCCATTGCGGTCAGCCGCGACGAAGCCGAACGCTTGCGCTTTTGGAGCGGCCGCAAAAACGCCTTCCCCGCCAGTGGCCGCATCAGCCCCGACTACATGTGCATGGACTCCACCATCCCGCGCAAGCGATTGGCCGACATCTTGCGCGCCATTGCGAGCATGGAAACCCAATACGGCTTGCGTTGCGCCAACGTTTTTCATGCTGGCGATGGCAACTTGCACCCGTTGATCTTGTTCGATGCCAACGACCCAGACCAGCTGCACCGGGCCGAACAGTTTGGCGCCGACATCCTCGAAACCAGCGTGGCCATGGGCGGCACCGTCACGGGCGAGCACGGCGTGGGCATTGAAAAGCTCAACAGCATGTGCGTGCAATTCAGCCCCGAAGAGCGCGAACAAATGTTCGCTATCAAGCGCGCCTTCGATCCGCAAGGTTTGCTCAACCCCGGCAAGGTCATCCCCACCTTGAATCGCTGCGCCGAATACGGCCGCCTGGTGGTGCGTGGCGGGCGCCTGCCGCACCCCGAGCTCGAACGGTTTTAAGCGTGGCCCCTGCTCAGGGGTTGATCCACTGGATGGCGAACGGTTGCTGGGTGTTCTCGGTTTGCACCGTCACCGCCAGGGCGCGGTAGTCACCATAGCCGCCAGGCACCTCCAAGCGGTGCACATTGCGAAGCGGCTCGCCGTTGAGTTCGAAGGGCTGATCGAATTCAAAACGGTGTGAATCCCCATGCACCAGCAACACCGGCACCCCACTGGCTTGCGCCAAGGGCAGCAAGGTTTGGCCCACGCTCAGGGTGAAACCTGAATCGGGCGGGAACACCTGCCCCCAGCGTTTGGACTCAAAGGGGTCGGCCTGCATGGCCAGCACCACCGCTCGGGCTTGCTGGGTGTTGGCCCATTCGAACACCGAGCGCAACCAGGCCCGATTGGCCCGATCGCGGGCTTCGAATTCACGCATGGCCTCTGGCCGCTTGGGGTCGCGATTGTTGTTGCTGCCCACCATGTGCACGGTGGCAAACACCACCTGCGCCTGCATCCAGCGCTGGTTTTCCACCCAATCGGGTTGATCGGCCTGCACCTCGGGCTGGGCTTGCAAACGCAGCGGCGTTTGCCCCAAGGCCTGGCGCTTGGCAAAAAAGATTCGCCGTAAGGCCTGCAAGCGCTCCACCGGGTCGTAGCCCCCGTTGTTGTTGCGGTGGCAATCGGTCCATTCGTTGTCGCCAGGGGTGTAGATCAGCGGCTGACGAAAGCGATTGAAATTGTTGCGCTGGTGTTCCAGTTCCTCGTCGTCGCAGCGGCTGGACCCCGATTTGATGTCGCCAATGTGGATGGAAAACGCCGGGGCGGTTTGGTTGATGGCCTCAATCAGGCGCTCGTAGGGCGCTTGGGTTTGCGCGCGCGGGCCATAGGGCATGTCGCCCAGTGCAACAAATCGCAAGCCCTGCGCGTGGACGCTGACACCGACCCAAGTCAAGGCCAGCAGACCCAGTCGCCCCCAACATCCGCTGACACGCCATCGGCTCATGAGCGGCTTCCAAAAATGGCCGTGCCCACCCGCACCCAGGTGCTGCCAGCCTCAATGGCGGACGCCATGTCGGCACTCATGCCCATGGAGAGCTGGTTGAACATCGGAGCCCTCAAGGACTGGCCCACATCCACCCTCAGTTGATGCAGTTGCCGATGCAAGTCCAGCATGACGTGGGGGTCATCGTAAGGCTCGGGAATGCTCATGAGCCCGCGCAAGCACAAGCGGGGCAAGGCCTGAACCGCCTGCGCCAAAGCCAGCACCTCACTGGGCGCAACACCCGACTTGTTGGGCCCGCCGTCGAGGTTGACTTGAAGCAGCACTTGCAAGTCAGGCAAGTGCGCGGGGCGTTGCTCGCTCAAACGCTGCGCAATTTTGAGTCGATCGAGGGTGTGCACCCAATCGAAATGCTCGGCCACCAACCGGGTTTTGTTGCTTTGAATGGGTCCAATGCAATGCCAGCGCAACTCGGACGACAACTGGGGCAAGCGCTCGGCCACTTGCGCCATTTTCTCGATGCCCTCTTGGATGTAGTTTTCACCAAAGTCCCGCTGGCCCAGTTGGGCCACGGCCACCACCGCTGACGCGGGAAAGGTTTTGGAGACGGCCAGCAACTGCACCTCGGCTGCCTCGCGCCCGTGCTGTTGCGCCAATTCGGTGATGCGTTGCCGAACCACTTGCCACTGTTGTTGCCAAACATTCATGATGCTCACTTTACACAAGTGCGGTGAAGAATCATGAACCTGGAGCAATGCCTGGCCAGGGCCCAACGCGAAGGCGTGAGCGACCTGCACCTGAGCGAGGGCCAACCCCTGCGGGCCCGCCGCCACGGCGTGCTCGCCCCCTGGCCTGCCGAGCAGCCCTTGAGTCCATCGGCCACCACCCTGCGCGAATGGCTCAGCACCCTCACCGAGGGCATCGCCCCACCCAGCGACGATGCCCAGGCCTGGCAGCGCTGGTTGGCCCAAGCCGAATGCGACAGCGCCAAGGCCTTGGGTGAGGTGCGCGTGCGCGCGCATCTGTTCTGGCACGACCGGGGGTTGGGTGCGAGCTTGCGCCTCATTCCCACCCAATTGCCCAGCTGGGAAGACTTGGGGGTGCCTGAAGTGGCGCGCGCCTGGCTCCAAGCGACCAGCGGCTTGGTGCTGGTCACCGGCGCCACCGGTAGCGGCAAGTCCACCACCCTGGCCGCCTTGGTGCACGCCCTCAATGCGCACCAGCGTTTACACATCATCACGCTAGAAGACCCCATCGAATTTGTGCATCAGCCCCTGTGCGCCTTGGTGCACCAACGCCAACTGCATCGCGATTTCGCCACCTTCGATCAGGGGCTCAAGGCCGCCTTGCGCCAAGACCCCGACGTGATTCTGGTGGGCGAGCTGCGCGACCTCAACACCATTCGTCTGGCCTTGCAAGCCGCCGAAACCGGCCACCTGGTGCTGGCCAGTTTGCACACCCGCAGCGCGCCCCAAACCGTGGAGCGCCTGGTCGATGTGTTTGCAGCCGAAGAAAAGCCGTGGATTCGCAACCAACTCAGCCTGTCGCTCCATGCCGTGATCTGCCAGCACTTGCTCCCCCGCTCGGATGGCGGCGGCCGCGTGGCCGCCCATGAGGTGATGGTGGCCACCCCGGCCATTCGCCACCTCATTCGCGAGGGCAAATCGGCTCAAATGCCCACCGCCCTGCAAACGGGTGCGGCCCTGGGCATGTGCACCCTGGCGCAAAGCTTGCAGCGCCTGGTCCACGACGGCCTCATCACCCCTGAAGTTGCGCAATTGGCCCTGTAGCCCAGGTGAATGCCAGTTTCAGTGCCTGGTTTTATGATCCGCGTTCTGGGTCCTTCGACCTTTTTTTCACCCCCCTTTCGACGGAGTCTTCCCTCATGGCACGCACCAACCCCAAAACCTACGAACCCAGCAACCCTACGCAAGTGGCTTTCATCGGATTGGGCGTCATGGGCTACCCCATGGCGGGCCATTTGGCTTTGGCCGGGCACTCGGTCACGGTCTACAACCGCAACGCCGCCAAGGCCGCCGAGTGGTGCGCCGAATTTGCTGGCACCACGGCCCCGCAATCGGCCCCCACCCCCCGCCAAGCGGCGGCCCAGGCCGACATCGTCTTCGTTTGCGTGGGCAACGACAACGACTTGCGTTCGGTCATGCTCGGCGACGATGGCGTGTTCGCGGGCTTGAAGGCCGGCGGCACCGTGGTCGACCACACCACGGCTTCGGCCAATGTGGCGCGCGAATTGGCGGCCTTGGCGAAAGGGCAAGGTCAACATTTCATCGACGCGCCGGTGTCGGGTGGCGAGGCCGGCGCTGTGAACGGCTTGCTCACCGTGATGTGCGGTGGCGACGCGGCCGTGTTTGACCGCGTCAAACCGGTCGCCATGGCCTTCTCGCGCGCGTTCACCCTCATGGGCGAAACCGGTGCGGGTCAGCTCACCAAAATGGTCAACCAAATCTGCATCGCCGGCTTGGTGCAGGGCTTGAGCGAGGCCGTGGCCTTTGGGCAAAAGGCGGGCCTGAACATGGAACTGGTGCTCGATGTCATTGGCAAGGGCGCAGCCCAAAGCTGGCAAATGGACAACCGCGGCAAAACCATGGTGAAAGACCAATTCAATTTCGGCTTCGCCGTCGACTGGATGCGCAAAGACTTGGGGCTGGTGCTGGACGAGGCCAACCGCAACGGCGCACGCTTGCCGGTGACCGCCTTGGTTGATCAGTTTTACGCCGATGTGCAGCAAATGGGCGGGCAGCGCTGGGACACCTCCAGCCTCATCAAGCGCTTGCGCTGAGGCGCCACCTCCAAACGAAGAGGCCCCGAGGGGCCTCTTTTTTTTGACGGGTTACTAGTGTCCGGTCAGTTGATTTTTTTGACCTCAGCCGGCTTGGGCGGCGGGGGCATCATGCGGCGAAGTTCTTCTTCGCTGATGACCTCAAACGCCCGAACCACCTTGCGGACACCCGAGATGGTGCGCACCAAGTCGGTGGCGCTTTGGGCCTCCCGAGCGGTGACGCGGCCCATCAGGTAGACCACGCCGTTTTCAGTCGTCACGCTGAAGGCGTTGGCAAACAAGTCTTTGCTGTCGACGAAGGTGGCGCGCACCTTGGTGGACACCAGCAGGTCTTTGGAGCGGGTGGCCAGCGAGGTGGGCAAGCCAATTTCCAGCTCGTTGATCACCGTTTTCACGTTGTCCAGGCGCTGCGCCAACTGCATGGCGTAGGTGCGGTCTTGCTCGTTCTTCACCTGACCGGTGAGCAAAACTTGACGGTTGTAGCTGTTGACATTGATGTGGGCTCGGTCGCCAAACTCATCGCGCATGCGGGCATTGCCCTTGAGTTCGATGGATTCGTCTTCCAGTTGTGAGCCGGAGGTGCGACGGTCGGTGACCACCAACACGCCACCGCCCATGGCGCCCCCCACAAGCACAGGGGCACAGGCTGACAGGGAAAGGGCCAGACCCAAGGCGAGGGCCACACGATGCGTCCAAGGTTTGAATGTCATTCTTCCAAATCTCCAAGCAATTGACGGTCCACGCCATCACACAGGCAGTGTAAGACCAGCAGGTGAACTTCTTGTATCCGTGCGGTTCGGTCGTGGGGCACACAAATGTGCACATCGGTGTCGCTGAGGGCCTGATTCATTTGCCCGCCGCCTTTGCCCGTGAGGGCCACCACGACCATGTCGCGTTCATGGGCGGCCTCGATGGCGGCCAACACGTTCGCCGAGTTGCCGCTGGTGGTGATGGCGATCAAGACATCGCCCGATTGCCCCAAGGCTCGCACCTGCTTGGCAAACACTTGCTCGAAGCTGTAGTCGTTGGCCAAGGCCGTGAGAATGGAAGAGTCGGTGGTGAGGGCCAAGGCGGCCAATTCGGGGCGTTCGCGCTCAAAGCGCCCCACGAATTCGGCCGCGAAGTGCTGGGCATCGGCGGCCGAGCCCCCATTGCCACAGGCCAAAACCTTGCCCCCAGCGGTGACGCAAGCCAACAAGGCCCCAATGGCGTCGGCCACGGGTTTGCTGAGCAACTGGGCCGACTTGAATTTCAAGTCGGCGCTGTCGATGAATTGCTGTTCGATGAGGGATTCCAACATGGCTCAAATCATACCTGTGCGGCTCAAGTGCTGGCGTCGAAGGCGGCTTTCAACCACACGAGCGTCTCGCCCTCAATGGCCACCACGTCGAATCGGCAAGGTGGCGGTTGCTGCCAACGCATCAAATACCACCGGGCTGCAAAGACGATGCGCTGCTGCTTGATGCCCCCCACACTGGCGGCAGCCCCGCCGTGGCGCCGATTTTGTCGATGCCGCACCTCCACAAACACCAGCGTGCCATCTGGCTCTTGCATGATCAAATCGATTTCGCCTCCGCCTCTTTTGGGGGTTCGATAATTGCGCGCCACCACCCGCAACCCTTGACGCTGCAAATGGGCCATGGCTTGGGCTTCTGCAGCCTGGCCCTGAACCCAATGGGCTGCGGGTTGCTTGTGGTGCCTTGAAGGAGCCTGTGCCATGAGTGAGTTGTCTTCCGCGTTGTCGCAAGCCGTTCAAGCCTGCTTGTCGCAACACCTGCCCAGCCATTGTTTGTATATGGTGGCTTCGCCCATTGGCAACGTGGCCGACGTGTCGGTGCGGGCCTTGCATGCCTTGATCGGTGCGGACGCCATTGCCTGCGAAGACACCCGTCACAGCCAGACGTGGCTCAAGGCCTATGGCATCACCAAGCCGTCGTCGGCATGGTTGGCCGTTCATGAGCACAACGAACAAGCGGCCGCACAAGCGGTGATTGTGCGACTCCAAGCCGGTCAGCGCGTGGCTTATTTGTGTGACGCAGGCACACCGGGCATCAGCGATCCCGGCGCCCGTTTGGTGGCTGCGGTGCGGGCCTCGGGTGGACAGGTCATGCCCATTCCAGGGGCCAGCAGCGTCACCACACTGCTGAGTGCTGCGGGGGAGTTGGCACCTGAAGGCTGGCTGTTTCGGGGGTTTTTGCCACACAAAGGTCAGGCCCGCACCCAAGCCCTGTCCGACTGTGCCGCCGAGGCGCGGCCGCAGGTTTTGCTGGAATCGCCGCACCGCATTGAAGCCTTGGCCAGCGCCTTGGCCGCTCTGAACCCGCGCTGGGTGAGTGTGGGGCGAGAGCTCACCAAACAATTTGAGGAGGTGGATACCGTGCCTTGCGCCGACTTGCCCAGTTGGTTGCGCGCCCATCCGCATCGAACCAAGGGGGAGTTCGTGTTGCTCTTGCACGCTTTGCCCGAAGCCCCTGCCGATGCAGGGCTGGGCCTGTCCACCCTCAAGGTGTTGATGAGCGAGCTGCCCCTGAGCCAAGCCGCACGATTGGCGGCTCAACTCACAGGAGAATCACGCAAACGCTTGTATGACGCGGGTTTGGCGATGGCGGGCGATGAAGCCCAGGCTCAGCAGGACTGACTGGCCACCCGGTTCAAGGCCTCGAGCACCGGCTCAATCGTGGTGGGTCGAACCAAACGCTCCACTTCTTGCCCGTCTCGCAACAAAACCAGCGTGGGCCACAGCTTCACGCGAAAGCTGCGCCCCAGCGGGCGGCCAGAGCCGTCTTCCACTTTCACGTGCCGCCAATGGGGCTGTTGAGCCAGGGCCTGAGCCACCAGCGACTGGGCGGCCCGGCAATGGCCACACCAATCGGTACCGAACTCCAAGAGGGTGAGGCCGCGCCAGGCTTGCACCTCGGTGGGCAATGGCGCCTCGGTTTCACTCAAGTAAGGAGAAGGCATGGCCTGGCGTGCGGTGAAGGGATGTGAAAAGCTTGGCGCGGCTGGCGGGGATCGAACCCACGACCCTTGGCTTCGGGAAAGCCCCCGACCATTCTAGTGCCGCAGCGACTCGAATCTACTCCAACTGCTTGAAATTGCCGCTTCGTGTAGCAGCTTTGTGTAGCGAACCGCAACTGCTCTTTGTTAATTCTATTTGTCAAAAACGCATTTTGTCAGAACCCCATGCGAACCAACGCAAATCGCCTCTAAAGGCTGGCGGTCGTCATAAACCTAACGTCGTGGTACGGATCAATTCTCCTCCTCGCAAGCTTTCCAACTTCTGCATTTGCATCGCTCACCGATCGCCATGTGTTCGCCAAACGACAGCTGAATCTTCAGCGCCGGGCTGTCCAGCCAGCTGTGCAACGGCAGAACAATGTCAGCAGCTGGTTCGCCGTCCGCAAGTTGAAATGTAAGGTAATCAAGCTTTTAAATGAGGGGGTAACGAACAGCTAGTTTGCAGCGGTCACAATATCAACGGTTCTTGTATTCACCCATGTCATTCCAGACATCCTGTTTCACGATCAAACCGTCTTGGATTTCGAAACGATCAATGAAGCGTATGCCTTCAAACGGGCGACCATCCAACCAGATGCCCGACAGTGTTCCTCGGGCATAAACCACGGTACCGGCGTCAGTCCAAGACTCGTCGATCCCGGTGTAGGTTTTCTCCACACGCTCATAGCGGTTCTTGGCCCACGCGACGAGTTCAGTCAAGGCATGCATGCGCTGCCCTCCCGGAAACGTCATCTCGAAGCTGTCGGCCAAAAAGGCTTGCGCCACATCCAGTTCCCGTGCCTGCATCGCTGCCAAAAAGCTCATCACACACGCGGCTGCGGGCGGGTGTGCTGCGTTACCTGACGAAAAAACACGGCCGTCGCGCTGATAGGTCGCTGCCTCGAATATCACCGTCGTCACGCCCGCTGGCGGTGCGGCGATGACCGATCGGACTGCTCTGGAGACGTGGTTAACAAGACGCGCACGCACGTCTTCATCGTAGCCTGGGAGCAAGGTTATTTCAGTCACGGGCATGTCAGTCTCCTGCGTACTTCTTAGCGGTGGCCATCAATGCGGGCGTTTCGATGACCGCATTGAGACCATCAAAATCCAACATCTGATTGCGCCACGGGTCCGTAGTTTGGTGTACCTGCAAGCTACCGTAGTAACCCTGCAATTGCTTAACCACTGCCCGCACGGTTCCACCTGGAAAAATCACGATCTTAAAACCATACGACTGCAACTCCGGTACGGGAGTGATTGGGGTTTTACCACCTTCAACCATGTTGGCAAGCAAGGGAATACGCCCACCGAATAGAGCGCCAACAGACTTCAACTGCGATGGGTCTCGTAATGCCTCAATGAAGAGCGCGTCGACGCCGCACGCCAGATAGGCTTCTGCACGAGTCATCGCCGCATCCCATCCCTCAACCGCCAATGCATCGGTTCGCGCCATGATGAGGGTGTCGGGTGAGTGCCGTGCATCCAGTGCCGCTTTGATCTTGCCGCACATTTCATCGAGGCTGATCACGGTCTTGCCATCTAAGTGGCCACACAGTTTGGGAAAACCTTGGTCTTCAATCTGAATCATTGCCGCACCCGCACGCTCAAATCCACGTACCGTCCGTTGCATATTGAGCGCGTTACCAAAACCAGTGTCGGCATCCACGATCACGGGTGTATCCACGCGATCAGTGATCCGCGCCAGGGTACTCTCCACTTCTGAGTAGGTGGTCAAGCCAACGTCTGACCGACCCAAGTGGGTGTAGGCGATGGATGCGCCGGAGAGGTATAACCCTTCAAAACCCGCTTGCGTTGCAACCAATGCCGATAGCGGGTCGTAGACCCCTGGGCAAAGCAAGGCTTCGGTGGCTGTCAGTCTTTGTTTCAGCGTCATGGCAATCAGAGCCCTTTCAAATAGGTGGTCACACTCTTGGCCGCAATGGCACCACCGGCCACGGCGCTCAATAGTCCGTTGCCTGAGAGATACCCCGACACGTGTGGTCCTGAAACACCGCGCGCCGCGCCGCCAGCCGCCCAGAGATTGGTCAAGCGGCTTCCATCAATCCGCTTAACGCGACAGTCCGGATCAACATCAAGACCGCCTTGGGTGTGAAAAATCGCCCCCGTCACTTTGATGGCATAAAAGGGGGCACGCAACGGTCGCGCAAATTGACGGCCAAATTGATCACGCTCGCTCCCCGCCATCTGTGCAAGTGTTTGGGCAAGCGTTGGCTCAGGGCAGCCAATCAACGTCGCCAGCTTGGAGAGGTCATCACACACCTTGACCGCGCCCAAGGATTGCGCATCGATGTAGTCTGGAAAGGTCATGCCAAGCGTGTGAATGGGGTCATCGTAGACGCACCACGACGTTTGGTTGGGCTGAGCTACGACCTGAACAGCGGCTTCGGAATAGCCTTGTGACTCGTCGTGAAACCGCTCGCCACGCGAATTGACCTGGATACCTCCCTGAATCATCAGCGCCCAAGTCACCAAACTGCCGTGGGGCATCGCCCAAGAGCCATGCCCTTGATACGCCGACATGTCGGCCAAATTGGCACCCAGTGCCTCTCCCCACAACACCGCGCTGCCATCGTTCCCCGTGTGCCCTGCGAAGGTGGCATGAAGCATCTCCGGGATAAAGCGCGTCCGTAATTCGAGTGAGCCACCGTAGCCGTTGCAGGCCAAAATCAGCGCCTCACAGCCAATGGACTCGGTTGCACCGTCAGGGCGTGTCAATCGGACCCCTCGGATTTGTCCCTGCTCATCCACGATCAATTGCTGAACATGGGCACTGGTGTAAACCGTCACCCCCGATCGCTCAGCGGCACTGGCTAAGGCCTGCACCAATGCGGCGCCTTGGCGCTGCGGTAGGGTATGCATGCGGTGGACATGATGCCCGGGGTAAAGAAAGTCTGTCAGGACCTCCCATTCGAAACCGTGCGTCTCCTGTAACCAGTCAATCACCTCACCGATGGTGTGCGCGTAGGCGTCCACGAGTTGGGGGCAAGCCAAACCGTGGGCTTTTGCCTGAATATCGGCCACCAGTTGGCTCGGTGAATCGGCGATACCCAATGCCGCTTGGCAGCGTGTACCTGCGGCAGGTATGAACCCCGAGGACAAACTGGTCGATCCCATCGGCGCGCTGTCCCGCTCGACAACCAGCGTCTCAATCCCGCTGTGTGCAAGTTGGAGGCTCGCGGTCAAACCGCATGCACCACCACCAACGATCAATGCCGGTACGGCGGCCGATGCTTCAAACGCCCTATCAACGACCACGGTTGCGGTGGTCATGGCGACTCACCACACAAGGCCTCAATGGTGGAGACCGTTGCCACATTGGCCATGTCGGCCAGCGCGGTGGCGTGTTTCTCAGTCGTGAACGCCGCACAGCCGTCCGACACCACGTAGGTTTCAAAATCTCGCATGTGGGCGTCGCGAACCGTGCTGGCCACACCCCCGTTGGTCACGATGCCCCCAACGATCACCCGATCGACACCCACTTTACGCAAGACCCACTCCAACTGGGTTTGATAGAACGCAGAGTAAGCCACTTTTTGTACGGCAAGGTTCAGCGACGGCTTCAAAATATCGACGCAATCCTGTCCCCACGATCCTGGGGCAAAGTCGCCACGACGCAGGAACGGGCGCAACGCAAGCAAGTGAGGTGAGATCATCGGCTCACCCAGCGCGTTCGGCCACAGCGTGAACTGACTGGCGATGACCAGTCCGTTACCCGCTTTCACCTTTCGGATCAGCGGCTGAAGTCGTTCGGGCAACGCTGCCGCCGCTGGATTGGCGCAGCCTCCCCGCGCGTAAGCGCCATCTGGGTGCAAGAAATCATTTTGGAGATCAATGAGAATTAATGCAGTGGTCATAGGCGACTTAAGATCAAATTACCAAACGCATCGACGACCGCTTGATAGCCGGGCTCCAGCCAAACCGTGGTGTCGATTTGCTCAAGAATGGCGGGGCCCGTAACACGATGCCCAACCGGAAGCTCCATGCGATCAAAGCGCAGGGCATCAACCCACTGCCCATTGATATACACCGCTTGAGTCCCAATAGGCGTCGTGACCCCCTCGCCTTTCGGTGCCAATAAATGGAGGTCGAATTTGGGGCGTTGACCAATTCGGCTGTAACGTAGGTTGAGCATCCGGACCGGAATACCATCCAACACCCGACCGAATTCCCGTCGGTAAGTCGCCTCGAAAGCGGTTTGGACGCGGGTTGAGTTAAGGTCTTCTACCGCCACCTCCACGCCGATCGTATGCGTCTGACCTTGATACAACATATCAAAGGAGAGGACCTCCGAGACACGATCAAACGTGACGCCTGCGGTGTCGAGTCTTGCCTGACATGCGGTGCGGAGCGCCGAGACCTGTTCGCGCAAGGCATCGAAATCAAGATCGGTCACGCTGCGGTTGATGGTTTGAACGGCATCGTGTCGCATGTCTGCGATCACACACCCCAAGGCCGATGTCACCCCTGGGTAGCGCGGTACGATACCGGTCGTAACGCCTACCTCCGACATCATGGCGCAGGCATGCAAACCGCCGCCGCCACCGAATGGCATGTACGCAAATTCGCGCGGGTCATGCCCTTTCTCGATTGAGACCAAGCGCATCGCGCCTGCCATCTTCGCGTTTGCCACCACCAATATCGCCTCAGCGGCTGCCAACACATCAATACCCAATGGGTCCGCAACATAGACGCGTATCGCCTCTTTGGCTTGTTCGATATCCAACGACGCCAGCAACCCACCCCCGAGTGGTCGGTCCGCAGCGATGCGACCGAGGACCACGTTGGCATCGGTAACCGTCGGCCGTGTATTCCCTTTTCCATAACACGCAGGGCCAGGAACGCTACCTGCCGACTCAGGTCCTACCTGCAACATGCCCCCCGCATCGACACTGGCAATCGAGCCCCCGCCAGCGCCAATGGTTTCAATTTGGATCATCGGCGACCGAACGACCAGGCCAAAGTCAATACTGGTTTGCGCCGCAACCGCAGGTTGACCACCTGCAATTAGCGAGACATCAAATGAGGTGCCGCCGATATCTCCGGTGATAACGTTGGGATACCCTGCCGCCTGTGCAATTGCAGCACACGCGGTCACACCTGCCGCTGGCCCCGATAGTGCTGTCTTCACGGGCAGGTCAGCCGCCGTTTGGTGTGACATCACACCGCCACTGCTCTGGACAATCAGAAACTCGCCTTTGAAACCATGGGCGTTGAGATCCGCATGCAGCCGATTGAGATAACGACCGACGACTGGTTGCAGGGCGGCATTGAGCGCCGCGGTTGATGCGCGTTCAAATTCTCGGATTTCAGGCAAAACCTCAGCGGCAGACGTCACGTAATCGTTTGGCCAAATCGAACGCACCAGCTCAACCGCTCTGGCCTCGTTGACGGGATTCGCGTAGGCGTTAACGAAGAAAATACAAACCGCCTCACAACCGGCGTCCAAAAGGGCTTTCACCGCATCGCGCACCGCTTGCTCATCAAGAGGGGTGTGCACCGTCCCATCAGCGAGTACGCGCTCGGGCACCTCAACCCTCAGCGTGCGCTCAATGATCGGCGTAAAGGCACCGCGCAAACCCCAAGTCTGTGGCCGGTCCCGCCGTCGCATCTCGAGCACGTCGCGAAAGCCTTCGGTGGTGATCAAACCCGTGCGAGCGACTTTACGCTCGAGCAGCGCATTGGTGCCCACTGTCGTCCCGTGAACGATGGTCGCAATGCCCTGGGCACTGTGGGCTGCATCGGCATCCGTCCCGCCATTGGCCTGCGCGATGCCATTCATAAACCCTGCCGCTTCCGCCCCACGGTTGGAAGGGACCTTCAAAATCAGAACGGATTGCGACTGTTCGTCCAGCACGAACAAGTCGGTGAAGGTTCCTCCGACATCGACACCCAAAATGCGCTGTCCACTTTTCACCGCGCTCATGCCTTTTCTCCTGGCGCGACGTAACCACTTGCAGTGTCATGCGCAATCGCCTCTGCCGTTCGCTTATTCGACTCGCCGTAGCCGCCACCACCTGGTGTCTCTAAACGCACCCGGTCGCCCTGCTTCAACTCGATCCCGACCATCTTCGATACCATTGGCGGGCGGCGTACCTGCCCACGTTGTGAGTAAGAAAAGACGTTTAAAGCACCCTCACCGCCCCCTGCAATGCCCTTTGGCGCAGACTTACCCCGCTCACCAAAAATAAATGCCTGTGCGCTGGTTTCGAGTAATTCAATTTCGTAAATTGCGCCGAGACCGCCTCGGTACTGACCCTTACCCCCCGAGTCTGGACGCAATGCCCACTGCGTGAATCGCACCGGGTAAGCGGCCTCCAAAATTTCAAGTGGAGGAATCGTTGCCGTTGAAATGGGTGCATTGCCATGAGACAGGCCATCACCCGACGCATGCGCACCATGCCCCCCACCAAAGAAGCTAAACATTACCCATCGCTGCCCTTTGCGGGCCTCATCTGATCGATGGCCCGCAATCGATAACGCATTGATTGTTCCGTATGCTTGCCCCATCGCACGCTTGGGATCGGCTTTCGCCATCGCGCTGAAGATCACGTCAATCATGCGCAGAATGGTCTCCGTATAACCCCCAACTGGCCGTGGGTGCTGGGCGGTAATCAATCGTCCTGGGGGCATAACAAAAGTTACGGCATCCAGGACGCCCGCGTTGGCAGGCACTTGGGGAAAAAGATGCTTCAAGGCCACATAACAGGCTGCAACAGCGGTCGCCTCCGAAATGTTCACAGGACCCGCGCAATGGGGTGAAGTCCGTGAAAAATCAAGGGTTAAGTGCTCACCTGAAACGGTCATATCCAGCGCAATGGTGAGTGGCTCGTCGCTCACGCCATCGTTATCGAGCAAATCTTCAAACGCATAGAGACCATCTGGAATTTCTGCAACCTGCGCGTGCATCATTCGCTTCGCACGACTGCGCAACGCGGCCAACGCATTCAAAACGGTTTGCAAACCTTGCGCCTTGAACAGCGCCTGCAAGCGCGCATGGCCGAGTTCAAGGGCTGCCAATTGGCCGTTGAGATCGCCCCAGAGGCTTTTGGGCAAGCGGGTGTTGGCTTTCAAAATGGCCAGTACGTCCTCACACATCCGACCGCCTTTGACAATACGGACCGGCGGGATCTGAACAGCTTCTTGCCAGCATTCGGTGGCCGCGGGGTTGTAGTTACCGGGTACAGCGCCGCCCACATCATGCCAATGAGCCGCGGAGGCGATAAAGCAAACCAACTGCCCATCCTCGTGGACAGGCATGACCAGCTTGAAGTCGTTGGCGTGGGTACCACCTTCATAGGGGTCATTGAACAACCAAATATCTCCGGCCTGCATACCGACCGTTTCCTTGGCGACTCTGATCGCGGCTCGAACTGCAAACGCCATCGCACCAACAAATACCGGCAAACCTGATTTGCCCTGCACCAAGGTATCCCCTGTAGATGCGTCGTAGATACCATGGCAGGCATCGTGGGCCTCAGCAATGATGGGGTTGAACGCGCTGCGGTACAGGGTTGCATCCATTTCATCGGCAATTTGCTCTAGGCGCCCTTTGAGCACCGCCAACGTAACGGGGTCGATAAGGTCCTCAGACATGGCTTTCTTTCAATTTAAGTTCTTTCAGCTCGTTCAACAGCCCACCCAAAAGTACGCGGCGCAACAAAAAGTCGGGGATCGGCGATACCTCCAGTGGCCCCAATTGGGCACTCGTCACGGTGACGCCGTTGCCGGGGTCAATTGCAACCGTGAGGGCGTCGCCATCCGCCACATCGGTTGCGCGCGGGCAGGTCACAAGCAACAGCCCAACGTTGAATGCATTCCGAAAATACAAGCCGCTGAAACTGGGGGCAATCACGGCTCTGACACCCAGAGTGACTAGCACCGAGGCCGCCTGCTCACGAGAGGAACCAATGCCAAAACCCGCACCGGCAACCAGACAATCACCAGCCTGCACCCGTGTCGAAAATTCCAGACGTACGTCCTCAAGGCAATGACGCGCAATCACCTCGATTCCTTTACTCATCGCATGCCCGGGTGCCAGCGCATCGGTATCAACGTTCGGACCGAGGCACCAAGCTCGTCCAGTGGTTATGACGGTTTGCGTTGCGTCGCTCATTGATTTTTGTTGGGGTTATGGCGTCATCAAAACGGTGCGCGGATCGGTTACGCATCCGCGCAACGCGCTGGCGCCAACGGTGTATGGCGATGCGAGGAAAACCTGAGATTGCGGATCCCCCATGCGCCCTTTAAAGTTGCGAGCAGTGGTTGAAATGACGTTTACGTCACCCTTGATCGTATTGCCGTATCCCGCACACGCGCCGCAAGCCGACGGCAAGAACTGGGCACCCGCGTCCTTGAGAATCTGGTGCGTGCCATCTGCTTTGGCCAGAGCCAAATCACGCAAGCTCGCAGGTGCGACCAGCAAGTCAACGCCCTGTGCCACACGCTGACCCGACAAGACCGATGCAGCGGCCCGCATATCGGCATGTTTCGCGCCCGTACATGCCCCCACATAAGCCACCTGAATCGGCTGTGCAGCGAACTCGCTGACTGCCCGGGCGTTCGCAGGACTGTGCGGTGCAGCGACCATCGGCGACAACGCGGCACCATCGAAGTGATGATCTTGCGTCTCAGCGCCCTCATCGGTCTGCCAACGATCAATGTCTGCCGCGTCCAAATTAACGGGCTGATCGAGCTGCCCCAACCATTGCCGAGTCACCTCATCGGGCGCCACCAAGCCAACCTGAGCGCCCAACTCTGCGCTCATGTTCGACAGCGTCATACGCTCGGGCATGCTGAGCGCCCTAATGGTAGACCCTGCGTATTCAATGGCTTGGTATCCGCCACCATTCATACCGAATCGTTGCGTCATCGCGAGCATCATGTCCTTGGCACAAACGCCCTTTTGTAGGACACCATCCCAGATCATTCGTATAGTCTGCGGCACCTGAACCCAAATCTCACCAGTAACCACCACCCCCAACATCTCGGTGCTACCGATACCGAACATGTACGCGCCAAACGCACCGCCAGTTGGTGAGTGCGAGTCACCACCGACGCAAAAACGCCCCGGTACAATATGCCCGTTTTGGGGCAATACCACATGGCAAATGCCCTGCGAGTCATAGACGTGGGGTAAATCTTGCTCCCGCGCCCAATCACGGGCAATACGGACGATGCGCTTCGAGTCCTCGTCCTGGGCTGGCACATAGTGATCCATCACCAGGACAATGCGAGACTTGTCCCAGATCGGCGCGCCCAATTCCTCGAGCATGGGCTTTAACCGGCGCGGGCCTGAGGAATCGTGAAACATGGCCAAATCGACGCGGCAATTCACGATCTCACCAAGCTTCACGACGTCGCACCCAGCGGCACGCGCTATCAGCTTTTGAGCCAATGTTTGTGGTGCACGATCAGGCTGTTCAGGCTTCATGATCACAACCCAAGATAGGCCTGCCGGAGCGCATCCGACGCCAGTAGCGCCTGGGGCGTACCTTCAAAACGCAGACTGCCGTTTTCTAGAACATAGGCTTTATCCGCAATTTCAAGCGCCTGCGCGACGTTTTGCTCAACCAACAAAACCGAAATGTTCTGTTGTCTAATCTGTGCGATGAGGGTGAACATCTCTTCTACCAGCAACGGGGATAAGCCAAGTGAAGGCTCATCAAGAATCAACAACTTCGGATCGGCCATCAAGCCTCGACTGATCGCTAACATTTGTTGCTCGCCACCGCTGAGGGTCCCCGCTAACTGCGTGCGTCGCTCCCGTAACCGAGGGAATATAGTCAACATGCGCTCGAGGTTTTCAGCACGGCGCGCTCGCGCCTTGGCGAATGAGCCCAGCTCTAAATTTTCAACCACACTCAGATTGGGAAATATCTTCCGTCCCTCGGGGACCTGAATCAGCCCCGACTGAACAATACCGCGCGGGTTGAGCCCAGTGAGCTTTTGGCCCTCAAACACGACCTCACCCTCCCAGGCACGCACCAAGCCACAAACGGTGTTGTTGAACGTCGTCTTACCAGCACCATTGCTGCCCAACAACGCGACAAGTTCCCCTGCGCCCACCGAGAGCGAAACACCGCGCAGCACTTCGACTCTTCCATAACCGCTGCGTAAATCTCGCACCTCGAGTAACGCTCTTGGAGTTGTCATGCAGCACTTCCTTTCGCGCGCAAGCGCGCTGCAGTACCTTTACCCAAATAGGCCTCCACTACTGCATCATTCTGCGTGACAACCTCGGGGGATCCTGAAGCGATCAGCTGACCTTGAGAAAGTACCCAGACATGCCCCGCCAAACTCATCACCGCTTGCATAACGTGTTCGATGAGAAAGACGGTGATACCGCTGGCACAAATGGCCTTGATGACCGGAATCATGTCGCTGATTTCCTGTGGATTCAATCCAGCAAGGACCTCATCCAACAGCAACAATTTGGGCTCCGTACCTAACGCGCGCGCAAGTTCCAATCGCTTCCGTCCGGCAACGGTCAGGTCGGATGCAGGTTTTTCGAGTTGATCTGCAAGTCCGACCTGCTGGGCGATCTGCCCCGCCCCTTCAAGCGCGACCCGACGATCACGCTCGTGCAAATGCACGCCGACTGCGATATTTTCTCGAACGGTCTGTGCGGCAAAGGGTTGGACAATCTGAAACGTGCGCGCCATACCCAAACGGGCATTCAAATGCGGGGCCTGTCCAGTAATATCCGTACCATCAAAACGAACGCTTCCTTGATCTGGCTTGATAAACCCAGTCATGAGTGCGAAAAGCGTTGTTTTGCCAGCGCCGTTGGGGCCAATCAGCGCACACAACGTCCCCGCCTCGACCCTCAAAGAGACGGAGGAGACTGCCTTCAAGCCACCAAAGGTTTTGGAGACATTCTCAATTTCCAATAGCGGTCGGCTCATGATCGCTTCTTCCCAAACAAACCACGTACGGATACGCCCAGGCCAGCGATCCCGCGCGGGAGAAACATCACGATCAAGACCAAAACTGAGCCATAGATGATCATATTGATGCCCGGTAGCGCGCCGAAGAGGTTGCGCGTCACATCGGACAACGTGTGCAAAACGACCGCACCCAGTAACGGCCCCCAGACGGTACCTAAGCCTCCGACAATTGCTGCAACCAGCGCCTCGACCGACGCTTGCGGTCCAAAGGCAATGGCGGGGTCTATGTACTGAAACACCTGCACGTAGAAGGCGCCTGTGGCACCCATCATGGCGCCGGACAGCGCAATCGCCCGAAGTTTGACTTGAAACGGATCAACGCCGGCAGCGCGTGCAGCGTCCTCATTGTCTCGAATAGCCTGTAAATAGGCGCCAAACCGCGCACCCTTAAGCCATTGGGTCAGCAGCAATGCGACCATGACCATGACCAGCATCATGTAGTAATACCCCACCCGAGATTCAAACTGCATATTGGCGACGGATGGCTTCAAGGGCAGCATCAACCCCACACCACCGCCAGTGATATCTACCGATAGAGCCAAAATCCGAGCAACTTCCGCAAACGCGAGCGTAACGAGCGCAAAGTACGAGCCTTTCAAACCGTAGCGAAAACTCAGCGCACCAACCACAGCGCCGACCAGTGCGCTTACCGCGATGGCTAAAAAGATCGCGAACCAAGGATTGATACCCCAGCTCAGCTGCGCAATGATGTGGATGTAGGCGCCAAATCCAAAAAACAAAGCGTGGCCAAACGAAAACTGACCGCCGAAGCCGGCCAACACATTCCACGCCATACCCATCAGGCCCGCGTACAACGCCATCATGACAAAGTTGAGGTGGACACCAGAATCGGTCACTAACGGAAACAGCGCAATAACGACGGTGAAGGCTGCAATCGAGAGAAGTGGCTTCATGCTTTGGCTCCAAAAAACCCATTTGGCCTAAACAATAAAACCAGGATGAAAATCAAAAAAATGCCAATCTGACCCAGTGATTCACCCAGGTACAAACCACCCAGGGACTCCACAACGCCGATCAACAAGCCACCCACCAAAGCGCCGCCAAAACTGCCCATACCTCCCAGAACCACGATCGTGAAAGCAATCAACACGAAGCCACTGCCGACCTGAGGATTCACATAGTAGGCAGGCAGAAGAAAGCAAGCCGCCGCGCCAAGCGCAGCCAAGCCGATACCAAAAGTCATCGCGTACACATGGTCCACATCGATCCCCATGAGTCGCGCACCCGCTTTTTCCTTGGACACCGCGCGAATAGCGCGCCCTAAATCCGTTTTTGATATGAGTAAATAAAGAATCAAGCAAGACAGCAAGGCGCCACCGAACGCGATGACTTTGGGCGTTGAAATAAAGGCCGGGCCAATTTCCACAACAGCCAAGGTCAAATCGGTCTCGATCGTCTGGGTGTCCGAGCGAAACACCAAGAGCGCCAAGTTTTCCATCACGATGGATATACCCAACGTGACCAACAAAATATTTTCGTCCCGCCCATGGCTGGACCGATTGATCACAATTTTTTGCAACCCGTAGCCCAGCAAAAACATCCCGGGAATCAAAATCGGTAACGCCCAATACGGCGTGATACCAAACTTGGTATGCAAGATATAAACCGCATAAAGCGCCAGCATCAACGACGCCCCATGGGCGAAGTTGATGATGTGTAGTACGCCGTATATGAGTGTGAGCCCCAATGCAATGAGGGCGTAAATCGCCCCGGTTGTAAGACCGTTTAGGACTGAAGGAATCAGGATAGACAGATCAAACATGATTGAGGCTTTTTCTCTTCACCCCTTCATGGGGAACAACGGTGCGGTCTCGCGATAGTCGGTCGGAAAGATGACCTTGATATCGCCATCCAGCACCTGAGTCATTAAAGGACGAGCCCCCGTGTTTTGACCATTCACGATCTTTGTTGCAGCGTAGGGCATGATGTGGCCACTAAAGGTGCTTTTCGCCAACGCTTGGGTAATGGCACCGCGTTCTCGTGACTTAGCGTTTTCAATAGCGTCGGCCAAATACATCATGGCGGTATAGGTCAAGAACACCTCGTAGTTGAAGAATTTCCCTTGTGCTTCAACGCGCTTGCGTAACGCTTGCGCACGGGGATCTTTGGGGTTGAACCAGTGGTTGCAGTCGATGATGCCGTTTGAAGCCTCGGGGAACTCTTTTACAAATTTGTACTGTGATGCTGCGCCACCCAATACAGAGTAAATCGCCTTAGGAACAATACGCTGCTGTTGCATGGTACGAATCAACAGCGCGTACTCGTTGTAGTAATTGGCTGGAATCACGATATCCGGCCTTACAGACTTGATTCGGAGAGCGATGTTATTGAAATCACGAGTCGGGTTCGCGTGCTTAATCACCTCCTTGACCTCGATCCCCAAGTTAGGCAGTGCCTTGGACAAAAGGCCTGCCGTACCGGTGCCAAACAACGATTCTTCGTGGATGATTAAAGCTGATTTGATGGGCTTACCGGCAGACGTATTTAGGCTGTTCAAGTTTTCAATCGCCAAGTCAGCAACCGTTTTGTAACCCGGTCCAAAGCGGAATGTGTTGGGAAGCCCACGTTCTACGATTGAGTCAGCTACCCCAATGTCTACCACGTGTGGTAGGTCATATTTGGCAGCCGCCTGCGTCGTTGCCAAACAGATTGCGGATGCGTACGCCCCAACAACTGCGCTTACACCATTTGCCTGCAGCCGCTCAATTTCAGCAACACCGACCTCTGGTTTTGACTGCGCGTCACCAAGCACAGCTTCAATCTTGGCGCCGCCCAAAGATTTGATACCGCCAGCAGCATTGATGTCTTCAATGGCCAACATAGCTCCTAGTCGACACTGTGTGCCAGAGTACGAAGCCCAGCCGGTGACCGGATGTAGAACGCCGACCTTCACGGGTGCAGGCTGCGCTCGTGCAACCAATGGGAACACCAATGAAGTGGCGGCTGCCGCGGTACCCGCGACGAAATTGCGACGTGTGGTCATACTTGAACTCCTTGATAGTCGAGCGTTACGCCCTGTTGATTAGCGCCACGAGGGCGTTTAGGCCCCTCGGCTTGCACCGAGGCAACCCGCAATGGCAACGCAAACTTGTGTTTAGCCATCCGAAAATCGCCATCACAAAACATTCGCTGCCAATTCCGCATCAACCCAAACGCGCGCATCCACGCCGCCCATTCGGGACAATTTCAGCTGATATTCATAACGATCGGGCCGATACAGTCCCATCAGCAACTGGATCGGGCGTTCATCGATGTCATAAACCACTCGCCGCACTGATAAGAGGGCCGATCCGATCGCCACCCCAAGCCACTCCGCAACCACAGCATCGGCCAGTCGGGCCGAAACATTTTGCTGCGCCTTGCCAAGCGTCAAGCCAGACTCTTCTAGCAATGTCAGCAAGGGTTTTCGGGCCAATTGCTGCCGAGTAATTCCCTTTGCGAGTGCCATCGGCACATGGGTGGTGATGAAGGAAACAGGTCCACTCTTGGTTCTGCGGACTCGCACAGCCTTTTGAACCATGCGATCTGAATCTAGTCGCAACGTGCGCGCAACTTCATCAGGCGCCATGATTGTCTCCAGCGATAGCACCTGTGCTTTGGTCGAGAGGCTGACATTCACCAAGTTTGCGAGCAAATCCGAGCGTTCTGCGTTGTCTTGAGTCAGGATTGCTTCTGCTGGTCTAACCGCGACTCTGGTTCCACGTCCTGGCGCACGAGAGATCAGCCCTTCGGTGACCAAAGTTGAAAGCGCCCGCCGCACCGTGACACGACCGACATTAAATTCTTTCATCAACTCGAATTCAGGCTGCACGGCTGCACCATCGCCAGCTGCCATCAGGCGCTCACGAAGCACCAAGTAAACCTGGTGGTATTTTGGTAAGGGCATTGCCGCATTCATTCAATTCAGTCTAGGCTTCGTCCTATTGACCTGTCAATGGGACAATTTGACAATTCAAGTCACCTCGGGAACCTACCAAACTAGGGTTTACCCTTCTGCAATCGGCCCTCACCACTCATTCGAACGAATTGCCAGCCCATTCCCATCCTCACACCTTCAAATTGCATCAATACGCATCTTTTGGGGATTGTTCGTTTCATCGAGTCGCAACTTGGCGGTCTGCTGATCAGCCGTTCTGAGTGAAATCCAAACCTCACGCCGCCCCAGATGTTGTGTTTGGTCGTGGGGCACCCTTGCTCGGTAGTAAAAGGTGGTGTCGCGCCTAAGGAGGTGGGGTACAGACTGCATTGAAATTGCTCCGCTGTGTAGCAGTTGTGTGTAGCAATTTCAAAGTCCAGAATTGAAGCGCCTTGATTTAGCAAGGCTTCTTGAATTTGGCGCGGCTGGCGGGGATCGAACCCACGACCCTTGGCTTCGGAGGCCAATACTCTATCCACTGAGCTACAGCCGCGTTGACCGCCATTGTAGGGGGACGCAAAGGCGCCGCTGGCTATAATCTCGCGCTGTCCCCATCTGTTATTCATTCCGAGGTCTTTATGAGCGATCACCACGAAGAAGCCCACACCGGTCCCATCCGCACGCCCAAGCAATTGCTGATGACGGTTTTTTATTCCTTCGTCGTGCCAGTGTTCATCATCATTGGTTTGGCCATTTACGTGGGTTCGCATTTCAAAGCCTCGCCCGGTGCCTCCAACCTGCCCGAAGCGGTGGCCGCTCGCATTCAAAAGGTGGGCATGGTTGAAATCCGCGATGCCAATCGCCCGTTGCGTGCTGGCGAAGAGGTTTACAAGGCCCAGTGCTCCGCCTGCCACGCCACCGGTGCTGCTGGTGCTCCCAAATTCCAGGATGCAGGCGCTTGGGCTGCCCGCATCAAAACTGGCTATGCCGCACTCTTGAATTCCGCCTTGAAAGGCAAAGGTGCCATGGGTGCACAAGGTGGTGGCGAATTCAACGACACCGAAATTGGTCGCGCTGTGGTGTATCTCACCAATGCAGCGGGTGGCAATTTCCCGGTGCCCAACCCACCTGCTGCCGACAAGAAATAAGCCTCACCTTCAGTCAGGCCCCACGGCGAACTGCCTTCAGCGGTTCGCCGTTTTGCTTTGTGGGCTCCGAATGAAGCCATGCAACCGCGGGGCCTCAGCCCAGCTCAGTTCACCGTGCTCAGGCCACACTTGTTGCTCCAAGCATTCGCTGGCGAGGTAGATGTCCTGGGAGTGCACCAACCCCAAGCCCAGTGGAGTCTGCGCATACAAACGGCCTGTTTCATCCAGCCACGTATGGGTCACTTGAGTCGCTTGACCCGTGGTGGAGACCACACCCCCATTGGCGGTCACACGCCAAATCCAAGGCGTGTTGGCCAACTCTACGAACACCCGCTGGGGGCCGTTTTGGAAAAACCATGCTCCCGTTACATCGTGCCCCCAATTGCGGTGAATGAACGCCTTCAGGGCCTCGTGTTCTATGCGCGAGCCCTTCACATGAGGAAAGGGACCGGCACGCTGGGTGGCGTCGTCGCGCATATACCAATCGCCGCGCTCGTCCAACCCCAGCCAACCGGTGCAGTCAGGCACGTTGGGCCATTTGCGCATGGCCGCTTTGACCAGCTCATCCATGGTGCGTAGCTCCTGTGCGTGCGAGCCAATTCATGACCTGCTCAGGCCAAGCCTTGAGGTGACCAGGGAATGCCCCTTGAACAAAGCCAAGGTGCCCGCCCGTTTGCGGTTGGCAAAGCACCGTGTTGGGGTGAACCGTTTGTGCCGTGGGCAGACTGTGGGCGGGCACAAAGGGGTCGTTCAGGGGGTTCACCACCAGCGCAGGCAAAGTCATGCGGTGCAAATGCGGCTTGGCTGATGCCCGTGTCCAGTAATCCATCACGCCGTCAAATCCATGCAGGGGTGCTGTGAACGCATCATCAAACTCGCGCAAGGTAGTGGCCCCATCGGTTCGCGTCACATCAAAGGCACCCGGAAAGCGTGCGTGCAATGACCGCGCTTTGGGTTTCATGGTTCGGAGAAATCGTGGGGTGTAGAGCCAGCGGTTGAGGCCTTGCTCCAGCCCCAAGCCACTGGCCACCAAATCCAATGGCGCACACAGGCTGGCAATGGCTTGCACCGGCTGTTGCGTCCCCTGCTCCTGGGCCCAGCGCAACAAGGCATTGCCCCCCAACGAAATGCCCACGGCAAAAAGTCGCCCTGGCCACCGCTGGTGAATGCCAGCCAGCATCCAGTTGAGCTCTTCGTGATCGCCCGAGTGATAGGCCCTGGGTTGGTCATTCAAACCTCCGCCGCAGCCTCGAAAGTGCGGCAAGACCAAGCGCCAACCGCGCGCGTTCGCGACTTGGGCAAACGCTTGCACGTAATGGCTGTCTCGGTTTCCCTCTAAACCATGAAACAAGGTCAACGTGGCCGTGACCGCTTGCCCAGCCGGTGAACAATGGTCAACCCAGACCCAGTCCCCATCGGGGCTGCTCCATCGCTCCCTCACCCAAGGGGTGGCCTCGGGATTCAAGCCTGGCCCTGCCAAGGAGGCATAAACCGTTTGCAGATGGCCCGTGGGTAACCACCATGGGGCGCGGCCCAAATCGAGTCGGGTGGAGGGCTCAGTGCAAGAGGTTGGGAACATCGCTGGACGTCTGCAAGTCCTGCTCGCTGGCAGGGCTGGCATGGTGAAGCACCAGGCGCCAACCTTGGGCGGTGCGGTGATACACGTTGGTGGCCAAGATCAAGGCTTCTTGCTCGCCATCAAGCGCTTGAATCCGCACACGTTCAACCACGTTGTGAATGACACTGGCCAAGGCGGTAATGCGTCGCACCGATTCGGGTCGGGCTTGGATGGCTCCCGCGTCGAACAAGGCTTCAAAGGAGGCGCGAATGGCGTCATGCCCCACCAACCGTGGTCCACCGGGGTGCACACAAACAATGTCGTCATCATCGGCCCAGCAGGCCATGAAGGCATCGAGGTTGCGGCTCTGCATGGCCTCATAAAAGGCCGCTTCGACCTCTTCCGGGCTGCCGCCCAAGGTGGCAGCTTTCCACTTTGCTTTGACCATGGCTGCATTCTCGCTTGAAGTGGTTTCACCATGAAAAAACCCCGGCAGGCCGGGGTTCTCGAGTCAGGCGCTGTTGGCGCTTCACTTTTTGCCGCGATAGCGACGCAATGCCGCCAATTCGGCAGCCAAAACGGCCAGCTCGGATTGGGCACGGGCCATGTCGACGTCGCTCTTGGCGTTCTTGACGGCTTCTTCGGCATGGGCACGTGCCTCATTGGCGCGCTGCTCGTCGAGGTCTTCACCTCGAATGGCGGTGTCCGAAAGCACGGTGACGTGATCAGGCATCACTTCGAGAATGCCACCCGCCACGAACACGAACTCTTCGCCACCGTCTGCCTTTTGCACACGAACCGAACCGGGTCGAATGCGTGTGATCAAGGGCGTGTGACGGGGATAAATGCCCAACTCGCCCACCTCTCCGGGCAAAGCCACAAACGTGGCCTCGCCGGAGTAGATCAACGCTTCCGCGCTGACCACATCGACATGGAGTGTGCTACTCATGACGCGTTCGCCTTAAACTTTTTTGGCTTTTTCGAAGGCTTCGTCGATGGTGCCAACCATGTAGAAGGCCTGTTCGGGCAAATGGTCACATTCGCCGTTCACGATCATCTTAAAGCCGCGAATGGTTTCAGCCAAGGACACGTATTTGCCAGCGGTGCCCGTGAACACTTCCGCAACGTGGAAGGGCTGCGACAGGAAACGCTGGATCTTACGGGCGCGAGCCACAACCAGTTTGTCTTCGGGGGCCAATTCATCCATACCCAGAATGGCGATGATGTCGCGCAATTCTTTGTAACGCTGCAAGGTGCCCTGAACCGAGCGGGCCACCGAGTAGTGCTCTTCACCAACCACATGGGGGTCCAACTGGCGGCTGGTGGAATCCAGGGGATCCACTGCGGGATAAATGCCCAACGCTGCAATGTCACGGCTCAACACGACGGTGGAGTCCAAGTGAGCGAAGGTGGTGGCAGGTGAGGGGTCGGTCAAGTCATCGGCAGGCACGTAAACGGCCTGGATGGAGGTGATGGAGCCCACTTTGGTGGAGGTGATTCGCTCTTGCAAACGGCCCATTTCTTCAGCCAGCGTCGGCTGATAGCCCACGGCCGAAGGCATACGACCCAACAAGGCGGACACTTCGGTACCGGCCAAGGTGTAGCGGTAGATGTTGTCCACGAAGAACAGCACGTCACGGCCTTCGTCACGGAAGGATTCGGCGATCGTCAGACCGGTCAAAGCCACACGCAAACGGTTGCCAGGAGGCTCGTTCATCTGGCCATACACCATGGCCACTTTGGATTCGCTGAGGTTGTCCGAGACCACCACGTTCGACTCCATCATCTCGTGATAGAAGTCGTTACCTTCACGGGTCCGTTCACCCACACCAGCGAACACCGACAAACCCGAGTGGGCTTTGGCGATGTTGTTGATCAGTTCCATCATGTTCACGGTCTTGCCCACACCGGCGCCACCGAACAAGCCCACCTTACCGCCTTTGGCGAAGGGGCAAACCAAGTCAATCACCTTGATGCCGGTTTCCAACAGTTCTTGCGAGGGAGACAGCTCATCATAAGCAGGCGCCTTGCGGTGAATAGAAGCCGATTGGGTCATGTCAACCGGACCACGTTCGTCGATGGGGTTGCCCAACACGTCCATGATGCGACCCAAGGTGGCTTTACCCACGGGAACCGTGATGGCTGCGCCCGTGTTGGTCACCATCAGGCCACGACGCAGACCGTCGGAAGTGCCCAAGGCAATCGTGCGAACGATGCCATCGCCCAGCTGCTGCTGAACTTCCAGGGTCAGTGCCGAGCCTTCGAGTTTGAGGGCGTCGTAAACACGGGGCATCTGGTCACGAGGGAATTCCACGTCAACCACGGCACCGATACATTGAACAATTTTTCCTTGCGCTTGAGCCATTTTTTGCTCCAAAAATGAATGCTGTTTACACTGCCGCTGCACCGGCCACGATCTCGGAGAGTTCCTTGGTGATCGCTGCCTGACGGGTCTTGTTGTAGACGAGTTTCAACTCGTTGATCACGTTGCCTGCGTTGTCCGTAGCGGCCTTCATGGCCACCATGCGGGCTGACTGTTCAGACGCCATGTTTTCAGCCACCGATTGGTAAATCAGGGCTTCGACGTATCGGCGCAGCAAGTCATCGAGCACGGACTGTGCGTCGGGTTCGTAGATGTAGTCCCAGGTGCTGCTGGACTGATGTTGGTTCATGTCGTCGCTGGACAAAGGCAGCAAACGCTCCACCACGGGCTCTTGCTTCATGGTGTTGATGAACTTGGTGTAGCAAAGCAACACTTCGTTGATCTCGCCTTTGATGTAAGCGTCCAGCATGACCTTCACCGGGCCAATCAGCTTATCGAGGTGGGGGGTGTCCCCCAACTGATGGGCTTGCGCCATGATGGACACACCCACGCGATTGAGAAAGCCCAAGCCCTTGTTGCCAATGGCCACAGCCTTGACCTCTTGGCCTTCGGCCTTGACTTCGCGGATGCGATTGGTCACAGCACGCAGCACGTTGGTGTTCAAGCCACCGCACAGCCCCTTGTCGGTGGTCACCACGATGAAGCCTTTGGCTTTGCCATCGTTGGTGGCCATGTAGGGGTGAACGTATTCAGGGTTGGCGCGACCCAAATCCGCTGCAATCTGGCGCACCTTATCTGCGTAAGGGCGTGCAGAACGCATGCGATCCTGGGCTTTGCGCATTTTGGAAGCGGCCACCATTTCCATGGCTTTGGTGATCTTCTTGGTGTTTTCCACCGATTTGATCTTGCCGCGAATTTCCTTACCTGCTGCCATCGAGGGCTCCTTGCTTTCTCAGGTCGGGATCAGGCGAACGTTTTCTTGAAGGCCACGATGGCGTCGGACATCTCTTGTTCAGCGTCCTTGTCCATGGCTTTGTCCTTCTCGAGCTTGCTCATCAGGCTGGCGTGCTTGTCTTTGAGGTAAGCATGCAATCCGGACTCGAACGCCAGCACTTTGTTGACGTCGATGTCATCCAAGTGGCCTTTGTTCACGGCAAACAAGGTGGCACCCATGAGGCTGATCGACTGGGGCGAATACTGAGCTTGCTTGAGCAGTTCAGTCACGCGGGCACCGCGGTCGAGCTGCTTGCGGGTGGCTTCGTCCAAATCGGAAGCGAACTGTGCAAAAGCAGCCAATTCACGGTACTGGGCCAAGTCGGTACGAATACCACCGGACAGGTTTTTGATCAGCTTGGTCTGGGCTGCACCACCCACGCGCGACACGGAAATACCGGCGTTAATGGCGGGACGGATACCGGCGTTGAAGAGGCTGGTTTCCAAGAAGATCTGACCGTCGGTGATGGAAATCACGTTGGTCGGCACGAAGGCAGACACGTCACCGGCTTGGGTTTCAATGATGGGCAATGCGGTGAGCGAACCGGTTTTACCTTTGACTTCACCCTTGGTGAAGGCTTCGACGTAGTCGGCATTGACGCGAGCCGCACGCTCGAGCAGTCGGCTGTGCAAATAGAACACGTCGCCAGGGAAAGCTTCGCGGCCGGGGGGACGGCGCAGCAGCAAGGACACTTGGCGATAAGCCACTGCTTGCTTGGACAAGTCGTCATAAATGATCAGGGCGTCTTGGCCGCGATCGCGGAAGTATTCGCCCATGGTGCAGCCTGAGTAGGCCGACACGTATTGCATGGCGGCAGACTCGGAGGCCGAGGCGGCAACCACAATGGTGTAATCCATGGCGCCGGCTTGTTCCAGAGCGCGAACCACGTTCTTGATCGATGAGGCCTTCTGTCCGATGGCCACATAGATACAGAACATGTCCTGACCTTTTTGATTGATGATGGTGTCAATCGCCACGGCCGTTTTACCGGTCTGACGGTCACCAATGATCAATTCACGCTGACCACGGCCAATGGGCACCATGGAGTCAACGGATTTCAAACCGGTTTGCATGGGCTGGCTCACCGATTGACGGGCAATCACGCCAGGGGCCACTTTTTCGATCACGTCGGTCATCTTGGCGTTGATCGGGCCTTTGCCGTCGATGGGTTGACCCAAGGCATTGACCACACGACCCACCAACTCGGGGCCCACGGGCACTTCCAAAATGCGGCCCGTGCACTTGACGGTGTCGCCTTCAGAGATGTGCTCGTATTCACCCAAAATCACCGCACCCACGGAATCACGCTCCAAGTTCAGGGCGAGGCCGAAGGTGTTGTTGGGGAACTCCAGCATTTCACCCTGCATCACATCGGACAAACCGTGGATGCGGCAAATGCCGTCGGTCACCGAAATCACGGTGCCTTGGTTGCGCACGTCAGCACTGGGTTGCAGTCCTTCGATGCGGCTTTTGATCAATTCAGAAATTTCTGCTGGATTGAGTTGCATGACTCTTTCCTTTTCCTTTTAAAGGCAACCACCAAGCATGCGGCTTAGGCGGTCAACGCCACTTTCATTTGTTCGAGACGGGCCTTGACAGAAGTGTCGAGCACCTCGTCACCGACCACCACGCGGATGCCCCCAATCAACTCGGGTTGCACGTCCACCGACACATTGAGCTTGCGCCCAAAACGCTTTTCCAAGACAGCCTGGACTTGGCCCAGGGCATCACCTTCCAGAGGAAAGGCGCTTTGGATCATGGCATCGGAGAGACCTTGCTGAGCATTCACCAGGGCATGAAACTGCCGAGCAATTTCTGGCAGCGCCGACAACCGGTTGTTGTCGATCACGGTGCGCAAGAAATGCTGGGCGCGTTCAGACAGCTTGCTCTTGGCCACCTCGGCGATCAGCGCGAACACCTGTTCGTGCGTGACTTTGGGGTTTTCTGCAAACTGTTGCAACTGGGGTTGCTCGGCAATCAGAGCGAGTTCACTGACCCACTCTGCGTCACCGCTGGCCTGCCCTTTGGCAGCCTGAAACAGGGCCTCAGAGTAAGGGCGAGCAATGGTGGCAAGTTCAGCCATGATGTCCTCTTAGAGCTCGGTCTTCAAACGGTTGAGCAAATCGGCATGCACACCGGCATTGACCTCTTTGCGCAGGATCTGCTCGGCACCTTTGACCGCCAAAGCGGCCACTTGGTCACGCAGGGCTTCGCGAGCCTTCACAGACTCTTGCTCAGCTTCTGCTTTGGCAGACGCGATGATGCGAGCGGCCTCTTCAGCGGCACGGCTCTTGGCCTCTTCGACCATGACCTGGGCACGTCGCTCGGCATCAGCCAGCAGCTTGGACGAGTTGTCACGGGTTTTGGCCAGCTCTTGCTCCACTTGCTGATGGGCATTGGAGAGTTCGAGCTTGGCGTTTTCCGCGGCTGCCAGTCCTTGGGCTATTTTGAGTGCGCGCTCATCCAAAGCCGCAGCGATGGGGGGCCACACGAACTTCATCGTGAACCACACCAGGATCGCAAAGACGACCGCCTGGATGAACAGGGTTGCGTTGATGCTCACGGCAACACCTTTCTTAGGTTTGCAGAATTACTTCAGGACGAAGGGGTTGGCGAAGGCAAACATCATGGCAATACCCACGCCAATCAGGAAGGCCGCGTCGATCAGACCAGCCAACAAGAACATTTTGGTCTGCAGTTCGTTCATCAGTTCGGGCTGGCGAGCAGCAGATTCGAGGTATTTGCTACCCATGATGCCGATACCGATACAGGCGCCAATGGCACCCAAACCAATGATCAAACCGGCTGCGAGTGCAACATAGCCAAGAACGTGTTCCATTTGAAGCTCCTAAGGAAAAGATGGAAGGTTGAGAAAAAGAAATCAGTGGGCGTCGTGGGCCTGTCCGACATACACCAAGGTCAACATCATGAAGATGAAGGCCTGCAAGGTGATGATCAGAATGTGGAAGATGGCCCAAATGGTGCCAGCCAACACATGGCCAATGGACAGGAAAACACCCGTCATGCTGGCAGCAGCAGCGCCACCCATGAGGGCAATCAACATGAACACCAACTCGCCGGCATACATGTTGCCGAACAGTCGCATGCCATGCGATACGGTCTTGGCCGCAAACTCGATGAGCTGCATCACAAAGTTCACAGGCCAAAGCAGGGGATGTGCACCAAAGGGCGCGCAGAACAACTCGTGAACCCAGCCACCCAGACCCTTGATCTTGATGTTGTAGAACACACAAATGAGCAACACCGACACCGACAACCCCAAGGTGATGGACAAGTCAGCAGTGGGCACCACGCGCATGTAAGCATGGTGAGGATCGTGGCCAGCGGCACCAAAAATGGCCGACCAGACGGCGGGAATGAAGTCGACGGGCAACAAGTCCATCGCGTTCATCATGAAGATCCAGACGAACACGGTGAGGGCCAACGGAGCCACCAGTTTGCGGCTTTCGGCATTGTGAACAATGGATTTGGCCTGGGTGTCGACCATTTCGACCAGGATTTCAACGGCGGCTTGAAAGCGGCCCGGGACACCCGACGTGGCCTTGACGGCAGCACGCCACAACACAAAAGTTCCCAAAACACCCAGCACAATCGACCAAAACAATGAGTCGATGTTGAACACGGAGAAGTCGATGATCCCGGACTGCGCCTTGTTCTGGAAGTGGGTCAAATGGTGAACGATGTATTCACCGGAGGTGGGAGCATTTTCAGCAGCCATCTTTTTTGATCATCCTATGTGTTCGGAGCAAACACTCGCCGCCAAGCCAGTGCCACCCAATAAACCTTCATTGTCAACAACAGGCCCACCAGCATGGCTGGCCAGCTGAGCTGCGGCACCACCTGTGGCGCCACCAGCAAACCCACGAGGGTGAGCAGAAGTTTGACCCCCTCCCAGACCCCCAAGCCCACAGCCGAAACCATGGCGCTTTTGACTTGTCGCATCCGCCAGACACTGCGCGCAAACAATGCCGCAGGACCCGTCACGATGGCCGCCCCATACAGAGCGGACCAAGCCACCGAAACCTTGGCGGTCAGCCACCAGGCGACCCCCGAAACCACCAAACCCACCAGGGCCTGGGCCAGCACCACCCTCAATAACGAGGTGTTGGGCAGCCGCTGCCTCAAGGCCTGGGCCTCTTCGGCCGATAAGGGCGTGAACCCCTCCGAGCCTTCGTCACCGTCGGGTGACGCATCATCCCAAGCATTTGGCTTCATGAATACAGCCTCAGATCTTGGCCCTCAATCTTGACATGAGGGTTACACCTGACGCGAAAAGTCACGCATTGTATCTGATTTGATTTTGGTTGCTAGCCCCCAAGGGCAAAGTCCCTGCAAGCCCACCAGACCCTCACGATAATCACCCGTTATGAAGACATCCACCCCATTGCCCAGTCATCCTTGCTACCTGAATGGCGACTACTTGCCCCTGAATGAGGCCCGCATCAGCGTGCTCGACCGGGGTTTCATCTTTGGTGATGGCATTTACGAAGTGGTGCCCGTCTATGGCGGCCAGCCGTTTCGCTGGGCCGAACATCATCAGCGCATGACGCGCTCCTTGAAGGAGTTGCGCATTCCCCACCACGACGACGCGGCCACTTGGTCGACGCGCATCCAGCACTTGGTGCAAGCCCATGCCCAGTCCCTGGGCCAGGCGCCTGAAACCCTGAACCAACTGATCTACATCCAAATCACCCGAGGGGTGGCCATGCGCGACCATGTGATCGACGCCGCGCTCACGCCCACGGTGTTTGCCATGGTCAACGCCATGAAGCTCCCCAGTGCCGAGCAACGCGAGCAAGGCGTGGCCTGTGTGAGCGCCCAAGACTTCCGCTGGGAAAAAGGCCACATCAAGTCCACCTCGTTGCTGGGGGCCGTTTTGGCCCGCGACCTCAGCGTGCATGCCAACGCCACCGAAACCGTGTTGTTCAAAAACGGGTGTCTCACCGAAGCCTCGTCCAGCAATGTGTGGGTGGTGAAAGACGGCCGCGTCATGGCCGCGCCCAAAAACAACCTCGTCCTCGAAGGCATTCGCTACGGTTTGCTCGAAGCCTTGTGCCAGGCCGAGGGCATCCCCTACGAGCTGCGTCCCATCAGCCGCACCGAGGTCCTGGCGGCCGACGAGCTGCTGCTGACCTCCGCCACCAAAGAGGTGCTGCCCATCACCCAACTCGATGGCGTGGCCGTGGGTCATGGCGAGGGTGCTGGCCGACCTGGGCCCATTTACGCCCGCTTGTATGCGGCATACCAAGCGGCCAAAGCCCGCTCGGCACAGGGGGCCTGAGATGAACCGACCCATCCCGCCCGAGGAATCGCTGATCGAATACCCCTGCGTCTTTCCCATCAAGGTGATGGGTGCCAATGCGCCTGGCTTTGTGGACGCCCTCACCCACATCGCCCAACAGTTTGACCCCGAGTTCGATCCCGGCACCACCGAGTTGCGCGACAGCAGCAAAGGCCACTACCTGGGCGTGACCCTGCACATTCACGCCACCAGCCGCGAGCAACTCGATGAAATCTATCGCACCTTGAACACGCACCCCATGGTGAAAGTGGTGCTGTGAGGGCCAGATGAAGGCACTTTGGCTCGGGCGCGTGGACTGTGCGGCCACCATCGCACAGATGCAGGCCTTCACCGAAGCTCGAACGCCCGACACGCCCGATGAGTTGTGGCTGTGTGAGCACGACCCCGTATTCACCCTGGGCTTGGCCTCCAAGCCCGAGCACCTCATCGCGCCGGGTGACATTCCGGTGCTCCCCACCAACCGGGGGGGGCAAGTCACTCACCATGGGCCAGGTCAAATCGTGGCCTACCCCCTGGTGAATTTGCAGCGCGCCGGTTTTTTTGTGAAGGCCTACATCCACAAAATCGAGGAAGCCCTCATTCAAACCCTGTGGCATTTCGGCGTGGTCGGCCACCGGGTGGCTGGTGCCCCTGGCATTTATGTTCGGCTCGACGACCCGTTCAGCCACGCTCTGCTGCCTCAACGTCCCCAACACCGGGCCCCCGGCAGTCCTGCCCCTCAGCCCAACTTTGAAGGGGTGGGCAAGATCGCCGCTGTCGGCGTGAAAGTCAGTCGTCACTGCACTTACCACGGCCTGGCCCTGAACGTCGCCATGGACCTCAAACCCTTTTTGCGCATCAACCCTTGCGGGTATGCGGGCTTGCCCACCGTCGACCTTTCTACAATCGGCGTTCAGGCCCACGTGAACGACGTGGCCCCCTTGCTGGCCCAAGCGCTCACCCAACAATTGAGCCCCGCGGTTCAGCCCCCAAAGGACGCACCATGAGTTCCTCTCAGCCCCCCGAGTCAACCACCGCTTACGACCCCACGGTCAAGCAAAAGGCCGCGGCCAAGCTCTCGCGCATTCCCATCAAGGTGGACACCAACGCGCCCGTGCTGAAAAAGCCCGACTGGATTCGCGTGAAAGCGGGCTCCACCAATTCACGTTTTTACGAAATCAAAAACATCCTGCGCGAAAACTCGCTGGTCACGGTGTGCGAAGAAGCCTCCTGCCCCAACATTGGAGAGTGCTTTGGCAAAGGCACTGCCACCTTCATGATCATGGGCGATAAATGCACGCGCCGCTGCCCGTTTTGCGACGTGGGCCATGGCCGACCCGACCCCTTGGATGTGAACGAACCCGACAACCTCGCCAACACCATCGCCGCGCTGAAACTGAAATACGTGGTCATCACCAGCGTCGACCGCGACGATTTGCGCGATGGCGGTGCGGGCCACTTTGTGGAGTGCATACGCAAAACCCGCGAGCGCTCACCCGACACCCAAATTGAAGTGTTGGTGCCCGACTTTCGTGGCCGCGATGACCGCGCCCTGGAGATTTTGAAAGCCGCTCCTCCCGACGTGATGAACCACAACCTCGAAACCGTGCCGCGCCTGTATGCGCAGGCCCGGCCGGGGAGCGATTACCAGTTCAGCCTCAACCTGCTGAAAAAATTCAAGGCCTTGTTTCCTCACATTCCCACCAAGAGCGGGCTGATGGTGGGCCTTGGCGAAACCGACGAAGAAATCTTGCAGGTGATGGCCGACATGCGCGCCCACCACATCGACATGCTGACCATCGGCCAATACCTGGCGCCCACCAACAGCCACTTGCCGGTGCGTCGTTACGTGCACCCCGACACCTTCAAGATGTTTGAAGCCAAAGCCTACGACATGGGCTTCACCCACGCCGCGGTGGGTGCCTTGGTGCGATCCAGCTACCACGCCGACCAACAAGCCCACGCCGCTGGCGTGACCGTCTGACTCAGGCGCGCCACTGCGCCAGCAAGTCAGCCCAGCGCTCGCGCACCTGGGCCAAGTTTTTGGCCTTCACGTGGCCAAAACCTTTGATGTCCTCGGGCAAGTTCGCCAGCTGCAAGGCCAGGTCTTGGCGACCCTTCACATCGCCACGCAGCAACTCGTCGATGAGCGCGCGGTATTCCCCAATGAGTGCGCGCTCGGTGCGCCGCTCCTCGGTGTAGCCAAACACATCCAGGGCCGTGCCCCGCAAACCCTTGAAGTGCGGCAACGCACGCAGCGCCCAACGCATGGCCGCGCCAAACTTGTGCTTTTTCAACTCACCGCGTTCATTGCGTCGCGACAGCAGCGGGGGCGCCAAATGGTGATGCACTTTGAAATCGCCTTCAAACCGCGCCGCCACTTTGGCCAGCACATCGGTTTGGGTGTGCAAGCGGGCCACTTCGTATTCGTCCTTGTAGGCCATGAGCTTGAAGAGGTTGCGGGCCACGACGCGCGCCAGGGTTTCAGACTGTTGCGCCACTTGACCCACAAACGCCCGGTAAGCATCGGCATACGCCGCATGCTGATAAGCCGTTAAAAACTCAGCCCGCTGATCCACCAAGGTTTGCAAACTTTGCGGGGCTTGCACGCGGATGGGGGTGGCCGGCTGCAACAAAGCCTGCACCTGCTCGGGCGCGTGTGCGGCCCAACGCCCCCATTCAAACGCGGTTTGGTTCGCCTTGACCTGCACGCCGTTGAGCTCCATGGCTTTGAAGATCGACTCGCGGCGCACCGGCAACCAACCCTGTTGCCAAGCAAACCCCAGCACCATGGGGTTCACATAAATCGTGTCCCCCATGAAGGCGGTGGCCATGGCATTGGCTTGCAACAAGCCCAAGCCCTCGCCGCCCAGCGCTTCTCCAATGGCGGCCACACAGCGATCGCTGGGGTTTTGCCACTGCTTGCTGTTTTGAATGAAAGCCGCTGTGGGGGTGCTGTTGGCATTCAAAGCGACACGGGTGCGTCCCGCGCCCAATCGCAGCAAGGTTTCTTTGCCCGCGCTCACCACCGGGTCGCAGCCCAGAATCAAGTCGGCCGCCCCCAAAGCCACGCGCGTGGTGCGAATGTCTTCAAAGCGGGGAGCCATCAACACATGGCTCCAGGTGGCGCCACCTTTTTGCGCCAAACCCGCCGCGTCTTGCGTGACGATGCCCAGCCCCTCCACATGCGCCGCCATGCCCAGCAACTGGCCCATGGTGATCACCCCCGTGCCGCCCACGCCAGCCACCACAATGCCGTAGCCGCCCCGATGGGCCGCCGGGCCCAGGTCAGGCAGCACGGGCTCTGGCAACGTGCCCAGCGCGTCCGGGCTGGGCTGGGCTTTGCGCTCAGACTTTTTGAGCTGGCCGCCCTCGACCGTGACAAAGCTGGGGCAAAACCCCTTAAGGCAACTCAGGTCCTTGTTGCACGTGCTTTGGTTGATGGTGCGCTTGCGGCCGAACTCGGTCTCCAGTGGCTCCACACTGATGCAATTGCTTTGCACCGAGCAATCGCCACATCCCTCGCACACCAACTCATTGATGAAGACCCGAACCGCCGGGTCAACCATCTTGCCGCGTTTGCGTCGACGGCGCTTTTCGGTGGCACAGGTTTGGTCGTAAATGAGCACGGTGCAGCCCGCCGTGTCGCGCAGTTCTTTTTGGATGCGGTCGAGTGCATCGCGGTGGTGCACCGTCACCGCCGATGGCAGCCCGCGCACGCCTTGGTATTTCTCGGGTTGATCGGTCACGATCACCACGCGCCGCGCGCCCTCCGCGGTGACGCTGTTGGCGATTTGAATCACGCTGTGGCCCTCGGGTCGCTCGCCCACGGGCTGCCCGCCCGTCATCGCCACGGCATCGTTGTAGAGAATCTTGTAGGTGATGTTCACCCCAGCCGCTACGCTTTGGCGAATGGCCAGCAAGCCGCTGTGAAAGTAAGTGCCATCGCCCAAGTTGGCAAACACGTGCTGGGTGTGGCTGAATGGCTGCTGACCCACCCAGGGCACGCCTTCGCCGCCCATCTGGGTGAACCCCACAGTGCTGCGGTTCATCCACACGCTCATGAAGTGGCAACCAATGCCAGCCATGGCACGAGAACCCTCGGGCACGCGGGTGCTGGTGTTGTGGGGGCAGCCCGAACAAAACCACGGCTGCCGGTCGGCCTTGACTTCCATCACTTCCAAGGCGCGTTGCTTGGCCAAAATCTGCGCGACCTTCGCATCGAGTTGCGACTGCGTGGTGGCGTCCACGCCCAAGCGGGTGAGGCGCCGGGCAATGGCCTGGGCCACCAGGGCGGGCGACAAGTCGGCCGAGGCACGCAACAAGGTGCGGTTGCTGGGGTTGTCGTTGGCGTATTCACCCCCCGAGCGGTCACCCTCGGGCTCATCGTATTTGCCCAAGATGTTGGGGCGCACATCGTCGCGCCAGTTGTAGAGCTCTTCCTTGAGTTGGTATTCAATGACCTGGCGCTTTTCTTCCACCACCAGGATTTCTTGCAAGCCGGTGGCAAATTCACGGGCCAAATGGGCCTCCAAAGGCCACACCACCGAGACCTTGTGCAAGCGAATGCCCAGCTGGCGACAACGCTCATCGTCGAGGCCCAAATCCAACAGGGCCTGGCGGGTGTCGTTGTAAGCCTTGCCGCTGGCGATCAAACCAAAACGATCATTCGGGCCTTGCACCACGTTGTGATTCAACCGGTTGGCCCGGATGTAAGCCAGGGCGGCATACCACTTGTAATTGAACAGCCGCGCCTCCTGCGCCAAGGCGTCATCGGGCCAGCGAATGTGCACCCCGCCCGGGGGCATTTCAAAGTCGGGCAGCACCACTTGCACGCGGCTGGCACTGACATCCACCGAGGCGCTCGACTCCACAATTTCCTGGATGGTCTTCATGCCCGCCCAAACGCCCGCAAAACGGCTCATGGCAATGGCATGCACGCCCAAATCCAAAACATCTTGCACCGAGGTTGGGAAATACACCGGCAAACCGCAGGCCTTGAAGATGTGGTCGCTTTGGTGGGCGGCCGTGGAGCTTTTGGCCACGTGGTCGTCACCCGCCACAGCCAACACCCCGCCCCACGGGGTGGTGCCCGCCATGTTGGCGTGCTTGAACACATCGGAGCAACGGTCGACCCCCGGGCCTTTGCCATACCAAATGCCAAACACACCATCGAAGCGGGTGTCACCGGGTGGCGCGAAGCCCAATTGCTGGGTGCCCCACAAGGCCGTGGCCGCGAGCTCCTCGTTCACGCCGGGCTGGAAGACGATGTCTTGACGGGCCAGGTGCTCACGGGCCGACCACAGGGCTTGGTCGTAGTTGCCCAGCGGTGAACCGCGATAGCCGCTGATGAAGGCCGCCGTGCGTTTGCCTTGCAAGGCATCGCGCTGGCGGATGATCATGGGCAGGCGCACCAAGGCTTGCACCCCACTCATGAACGCCAGGCCCTCGGGCAAGGTGTATTTGTCGTCCAGCGTCACCGTTTCCAACGCTTTGCGGATGGCATCCGGCAGGGGTGCATTCATGAGTCAGTCTCCCGATGATTCGGCGTTGAGTCTAGACCCAAGTGGAGACACTTGTCTCGGTGGGGGTGACAGGCGGGTGACGCCCTGGCCTTCAGGGCCGGGGCTTGAAGGCCCACAGCCACAGGGGCTGCTTGACACGCCCAGCCAACTCCCCGGCCTTCGGCCCTGTCCCGGCAAACAAGTCAGCCCGAACGGCGCCCACGATGGCCGAACCGGTGTCCTGGGCCAGCACCAGCTGCTGCAGGTTCAGCTGCGGGCCCTGCGTCACCAGCCACAACAGGGAGCCATACGGCACCGACTTGGGGTCAACCGCAATCGAGCGCATGGCCGACAAAGGCACGCCTTGAGCGCCCGGCGGCCCCACCTCGGGGTCCACGATCGGCGACTCCTTGAAAAACACATAACGCGGGTTGGTCCAAAACACCGACTGCCTGCGCTGGGGGTTGCGGTTGAGCCACTGGCGAATGCCAGGCCACGAGGCGTCGGTCAGCTCGCGCGCATCCAGCAAGGCCCGGCCCACGCTGCGGTAGGGCCAATTGTTGGTGGCGGCAAATCGAATCGCCACCTCGCGCACCCGACCATCGTCTTCGGTGATGCGCAAACGACCCGAGCCTTGGATGTGGAGCACCAGGGCATCAACCGGATCGGCCAACCAAGCCAAGGGCTGGAGCTGCGCTTGGACATCGGGCCGGGTGTCAATGGCTTCGCGGCTGTGCCACGGCTGGTTGCGCGTGGGGCCCGACAACACCGCCGGTGGCGGGGCATACAGCGGCACTTCAAAACCGGGACGGCGCGAGCGCATGGCATCGAACTCGGGCTCGTAATACGCCGTAAGCAAACCCTGGGCCTGTCCCGAATGGCTTTGCAAGCGGTGGGGCTGCCAGTAGTTTTCCATCCAGGCCCGACGCTCAGACGCATCGGCAATGCTCAGGCGTCGGATGTCGGGGCAGGCCGCGGCCACGGCCGCGGTGGGCCGCTCACAATTGCGCAACAACACCCCCCACACGGGCTCCAACGCCGCGTCCCGCCAGCCGGGCAAATCGCTCCAGGGCACCGGCACCCACTCGCTGGCGGTGAGGGCTTGGTCTTGGGGCGGGCGCCCCACTTCGGGGGCAGGCTGGGCAGGCGCGGCGATCGGTGGCACAGGCCTGGGCGCTTGACGCACCGCACAACTGGTGAGCATCCCTAAAATCACGCCACTCAACAACAAGAGCAATGGTTTTCGCATGTGGCTGATTTTGCTTGAAGCCCTGGGGGCAGGCCTGATCCTCATTGTGCTGGTGTGGTGGACCATGTTTTCAGGTCGCAAAGATTGGGACAATGAAGACGACGACACCCCACCCCCTCGCACCTGATCAACTCAGAGCCGTCGGTTGCGCAAGGCCGGCAACTGGGTTCTGCATTGGGTTTGCGCTTCCCAGGACAGGTCGGCGAGCACCACGCCTTCGCCCTGGCTCAAGCGGTTGAGCACCCGACCCCAGGCATCGATCACCAAACTGTCGCCCCAGGTGTGGCGTCCGTTGTCGTGCCAACCGCCTTGGGCTGCGGCCAACACAGCGCATTGGTTTTCAATGGCGCGAGCGCGCATCAACACCTCCCAATGCGCTTGCCCCGTGGTGTGGGTGAAAGCGCTGGGCACCAGCAACAGGTCAGCCCCTTGCTCGGCGTAGCGGCGATAAAGCTCGGGAAAGCGCAAGTCATAGCAAACGCTCAAGCCCGTGCGCCACACCTGGCCTTGCCGGTCGGTGATGTCCACGCACACCGGCTCGCTGCCATGGCGCAGCACCCGGGACTCGTTGAACTGCTCTTGGCCGTTGTCGAACTCGAAGAGGTGGATCTTGTCGTAGCGCGCCACGCATTCGCCTTGCGGATTCCAAACCAGTGAGGTGTTGAAGGCCACGTCATCGCGGCCCGGCACCTCAATGGGCAAACTGCCCCCCACCACCCACACGCCCGATTCGCGAGCCGCTTGGGCCAGTTGGGTCTGAATCGGGCCTTGGCCCATGGGTTCACGAATGGCAAGCTTGTCGGTGTCTTGGTGCCCCATGAAGGCAAAGTGCTCGGGCAAACACACCAACTCCGCCCCGGCTTGCGCGGCTTGGTCAATGAGCCGCCGCGCACGACGCAGGTTGTCGTCCCGATCGGCACTGGACACCGTTTGCAAAGCCGCAACCCTCATGGTTTTTTCTCCCGCGATGACGACAACACCTGGCCGGTTTCAGGATCGATTTTGTCCACCACCGGATCCGACCAAGTGCCCGAAATGCGCATGTGTTCGGTGTTGGCCCGGATCAGGGGCTGGCGCAACACGTATTGCGCCAAAAAGGAAGTGAGCCCCACCACGGGGTTGACCGCCGAATACATGATGGACGCCGTGCCGGCATTGAGTTCAGGCACGATCAGCACCTTGAGGTCTTGGGTTTCCTCGTTCACGCTGGCCCAGCCGTCCATGAACACCGTGGCAGCCACCCCCTTCATTTGCAGGTTCTCGGAGCGGGCCACGCCCTGCTGAATGTTCACATCGCCGCGGAAAAAGTCAAAGGCAAAACCCTGGCTGAACAAATCCCGGAAATCCAGGGTCAAGCGCCGAGGCAAGGACTGCAGGCTCAGCACCCCCAGGAAACGTCCCACCCCGGGCTCGCTCTTGAGAAATTGGCCTTTTTCAATGTTGACCTTGAACTGCCCGCTCATGCTGCGCAAGTTGGGGCTCAAGGGAATGGCATCCCAGCCCAGCCGGCCCTGCAAATCGCCCTGGCCGGCACGCACGGCGCCTGGCATGCCAAACCGCGACAGAAACGCCCCGGCATCTTTCACCTTGAGTTGAAAGTCCAACTGCGTTTGTGCCGACGGGCGCGAAGCGCTCCAATCGCCCTGGGCTTTGAACTCGGCCTCGGGCATGCTCAAGTCCAAGCGGCGCATTTGCCACAGCGAGCCGCCCGTCGCCTGGGGGCGGTTGAAGGCCTCGACTTCCAAGCGGCCCCAGGGTTTGTCTTTGAGCAACAAGGTCTGCACCGTGAGCCGCAGGGTGGGCAATTCCGTCCGGCTGGCCGATGCGGGCGCTGGGCCTTTGACCAAAGCGACCGAACTGGCGGGCTCCGGCAAAGCCTCGGGGATGGCCAAGCGCTGGAAGTCCAGGTTCAGGCGTGCCGTGGCCGAAGGCTGAGCGGGCGTGAATTGGCCCACCCCGTTGAACGCTTGGCCCTTGAGGTTGAACACCCAAGCTGCCCCTTGCTGCGTGGCCAGCACCTGAACCGATTGCCACCAGCGATTGCCCAGCTTGAGCTCGCGCACGTCCAGGCGCAAGCGCTGGGGCCACCAGGGGTTGGCGGCCAGCGGCGCGCCACCACGGGCCGGAGCTGGAAACACGTCATCCACGGCTTGTTGCCACTCGCCGACGTCGAGCTTGGGCCATTGAACATCCCAAACCACGCCGCGGCTGTCGTTGCTCTGGGCCACCGACGTGGCCGGCTTGGGGCCCAAACGCACCCGGCCAGACAGCGGCGCGAGGGGCCGCCCTGGCGTGCTGCGCACGCGGTATTGCGCCTCCAGCAAGTCCCCCAAACTGAAACCGAATTGCGCCGTCTCCTCAGACTGCGGCTCCCATTGCTGAAACACCGTCAAGGGCAATCGCATGCGCGCAGGCTTGTCCAGCGGCGCGGGCCAGGTGGATGACAGGCCCTGCAACGACGACTGGAAGCGCCAGCTCAAACGACCGCCTTGCAGGTCGAGGTCGACCTGGTAATCGCTCTCGCCTTGCAAACGTTGGCCCAAGCGCGACAACCCCTCGAGCCCAGGGTCGCGCCGCAGGGCATCTGCCGTGAACAAGCCCCGCAGAGTCAGGCGCTGGGGCTGGCTCGCCGCCGGCACGGCTGCGGCCCAGTGCAGGCCGCCACGGGCCACCACCGGATGGCCCAAGGCGTTGGCCGTGACCTCATTGAGTTGAAGGCCTTGCTCGGTGAACCGGATGCCTCCCTTGAGCTGCTGGAACGCAGGCAAGCTGGGTTGCAACCGCAAGCTCGCTTGGTTCAACTGCAGGTTGCCGTTCACCCGGGTTTGATCCAAAGCACCCAAAGGCAAAGCCAGTTGCAAATCCAGTTGGGCCTTGCCCTGACCGGTGGCTTGCGCCAAGGCGCCGCCCATCAGGGGCTCCAAGGCCGTTTGGTTCACCAGCCGCAACCAGTCGGAAAAATCCCCAGTGCCCACCCCCGACACCGACAGCACCGGTTGCCGCAGGTTGGGAATGTGGGCTTGGAGCTGACGCATCGACAAACCGGTTTGGCCTCTGATCTGGGCCGTGCCCTCGCTCAAACCCAAGCGCATGCCCTGCATCGACAACTGGGTGTTCAGGCGCACAAAGCCCGGCCAGGGCTTGTTCTGGAGCTGAGCTTGGGGGGCGAAATTCCAGCCCAGGTCGGCCAATTTCGCCTGAACCACCAGGCGCTCAGCCGGCCCTGGAGAAGCCGCATCAAAGGGAAAACGCGACAAATCCCCCACAACCTCGATGCGCCCTTCCGACACCCGGCCGCCCGACAAGGCTTGCAACAAATAACGTCGCACATCGGGAGACAAGGCGCTGGGCAAATATCGGGGCACCCGGTGGGCCAGGGCGCGCGGCACCTGGGCCGTCAAGTCCAGGTGTCCCCAGTCGCTGGTGGAGGCCTCGCGACGCCAGCGCCCCTGCCACTGCACTTGGGCGTCGCCATTGGCCACACTCGAGGGTCGCCAAACCACGTTCAGCCCCGACTCGGTGTGCGTCCAACTCATGCCCACTTGTGCGCGGTCAATCGTCACCTGGGGCTCATCCCACAAGCCCGGCCAATCGACCAAGCCCGAGGTGATCGCCAATTCCAGATCCCCACCTTGGGGCTGCAGGTTCAGCTGCACATCCACGCCTTGCACCCCAGGCAGGGCCCAATCGCCGGCCTGCCGGGGTTTGAGGGCTTTCCAGCTCAGCTGACGGCCTTGGGCTTGCACCGACAACTGGCCCGGCGCCTCGGGCGTGGCCCAGACCCAGGCCAGGTTCAAGGCTTCCAGCCGGCCCGTGGGCTTGAGCTGGCCGAGCCGACGCCAGAGCGCATCGGCCGAGTTGGGCGTCCCCAGGCTTTGGGCCAACTGCGTCAACACCCCCACATCCAGCAGCCCAGCTTGCAGGCGCATGGAACGCAGCTCGGCATTGGGGTGAAGCGCCCAGCGCCAAGTCAGCGGGGTTTTGGGCCAGGCCAGTTGCGGCGAGAGCCGGAAATCCAAATCCTCGGAATGCAGCTCGTGCTCGCGCTCGGATGCACGCCACCGGTAACTCACCCGCCCTTGCAGCTCGGACAACTGCAAAGCCTGTTTGCGTTGCGGCCATTGCAGCGCGAGCTTTGCCCAATTCACGTCCAAATCGGCTTGGGTCAGGCGCCCTTGCGCTTGCGTGGCCCACATGCGCAGTGGGCCTTGGGCTTGCACATGCAGCCCATCTTTCACTTGAAGCTCTGACAGCCAGGCGGCAACATCGACCCGTGGGCTTTGCACGAACCACTCCCCTTGCCAGGTGGAGGGGTCGCCGGTGCGGCCCGTGAGCAAAGGCTCGCGAAGCTGGCCGGCCAGCTCGAAGCGATCACCCAAAGCCTCGGGCGGCGTGGCCTGCAGTGCCAACTCATGGTTCAACACCCCATTGGTGAGCTGCACTTCAATCGCCTGCCACTGGCTCCAAGGTGCCTGCGGCGACAAGCGCCACTGCATGCGACCCTGCCGCAGTTGCACCACCGGCTGGTTGAAGAACCAATCGCTCACACCGGGCAACAGGGGCATGGCCTGGGGCGTCGCCAAGGCCACGCCAGCCACCACCCACTGGCCCTGGGCGTTGCGCTCGACCCGCCATTCGGGTTGGTGCAACATCAGGTGGTCAAACTGCAAAGTCAGCGCATTGCGCGCACTGAGGGCAAATTCCGCTTCCGGCACCTGCAGCACCGTGTCGCCGTTGGCTTGCTCAAAACGCAGACCCAGCACCCGCAATCGGGCCGCCAAGCCGTCGCGCTCGACCTCCACCCGATCGATGTGAACGGACAAATCCAGTTGCCTGCCCAGCCAAATGGCCACATCGTCTTTCCAGTCACTCAATCGCGGCACAATGAAGACATTGAGCACCACCACCATGAGCAAGACCAAGGTCCAAGCCGTGAACAATGTCCACCACACCCATTGGAGGCCGCGGTCCCACCAGCGCCACAGTTTGGACGGCGCCATGGGGTGGGTGGGGTCGGTGCGATTGGTGGACATGGTTTGAAGCGAAGCCTTTTGATTATCACGCCCTAACCTCGCCGTTCGCTGCATTGGCCCCATGAGCACACCAACCCCAGCCCGCGCCGATCACGCCCGCACCGTGCAACGCATTCGGCGCCGTTACGCCCAAGCGTTGGCGGCCCTGCCCCCTGGCCCACCAAACCGCACCACCCTGGCGCAGGCTTTTGCCCAACTCGTCACCGATTGGCCCGCGCTGTCCGATCGCTTGCGTGTGTTGCGCCAGTTGGTGTTCGAACGCCTCGTGGTGCTGGACTGCGAGGCCCAAGCGCCACTGGACGTCGTCACGCACGGCATCTCGGATCTGGCCGAGTTCACCCTGCAAGCGGCCTTGCAGCACGCTTGGCAAGAGTGGACGGCGGTGCATGGCCAGCCCCGAACGCCCACGGGCGAGGTGGCCCGGCTGTGGGTCATGGGCATGGGCAAGCTGGGCGCACGCGAATTGAACGTGTCCAGCGACATCGATCTGGTTTATGTGCACGACGAAGACGGCCAAACCGATGGCGAACGCCCCATCGACAACGCTGCTTTTTTTGCCAAGTTGGCGCGCTCCCTGCAACAGTTGATCGGCGAAACCACCGAGCACGGTTTTGTGTTTCGGGTCGACTTGGCCCTGCGCCCCAATGGGCAATCGGGGCCCATCACCGTCTCCACCGACAGCTTGGAAACCTATTTTTTGGTCCAGGGTCGGGAGTGGGAGCGCTTTGCGTGGCTCAAAGGCCGATGCGTCGCCAGCACCGACGGCGACGACGCCAGCAGCTTGAGCGCTTTGATCACCCCCTTTGTTTACCGCAAACACCTGGACTACAACGTCTTTGAGTCCTTGCGCCAGTTGCATCGGCAAATTCGCCAGCAAGCCACCCGCACCAGCTTAGGCAGCCAGCACCGCAGCCACCGCGCACACGACGTGAAGCTCGGGCGCGGGGGCATTCGGGAAATTGAGTTCATCGTGCAGTTGCTGCAAGTGGTGCGGGCAGGGCGATTCCCTGAATTGCGCGACCAACAAACCTGCTCGGCACTGCAACGCCTGGGCAAAGCCCAACTCATTGCCCCCGAAACCGTGACCCGCCTGAGCCAAGCTTATGTGCTGCTGCGTCAAGTGGAGCATCGCATTCAATATTTGGACGACCAACAAACCCACGCCTTGCCTCAAGACGATGGCGACTTGCTGTGGATCGCCCAGACGCTGGGCCATGACTCCGCCACCGCGTTGCTGCGCCAACTGGACGAACACCGCGAATGGGTGGCCAATGAATTCGACGCCTTGCTGGGTCAAAATGAAGCCAAACCCAGCACCTGCAGCCCGTGCGCCACGCAACGCCCCGTGGACGACGAGGGCCTGATCGGCCAAAGCCCCGAAGCCCTTCACCCGCATTTGCAGGCCTTGTTCGACCACCCCCACCGACGGGTCTTGCGCGACGCCGCCAACCAGCGTCTCATCCAAGGGGTTCATCAGGTGTTGCAGTGGCTCGTTCAAGGGGAGTGCACCACCGAAGCCGCCATTCGCTGGCTGGACTGGCTGCCCACTTTGTTCCGTCGCGACAGCTACCTGGCCTTGCTGATTGAGCGCCCAGGTGTGAACCATCATTTGCTCGATTTGCTGGGCGCCTCGCGCTGGGTGGGTCGCTACCTCACCCGCCACCCCGAGGTGATCGATGAGCTGGCCGTGGCGGAATCACGGCGTGGCCGCTTTCAGCTGCCCCAGTTCACCGAAACCTTGCTGCAGCGCCGCGCCGCGCTGAGCCTCACCAGCGACGACGACGAAGAGACCTTGCTCAATGTCTTGCGCCGGGCCCAGCGCAGCGAGCAATTTCTCACCTTGGCGCGCGATGTGGCCGGGCAACTGAGCGTGGAGCAAGTGGCCGACGACCTCAGCCAGCTGGCCGATGGCTTGCTGGATTTGTGCGTGCAGTGGGTTTGGGAGCGACTCCCCCAACGCCATCAAGAACGCCCACAGTTGGCAATCATGGCCTATGGCAAATTGGGCGGCAAAGAGCTGGGCTATGGCAGCGACCTGGATTTGGTGTTTGTCTATCAAGACGACCACCCTCAAGCCTCCGACATCTACGCGCGCTTGGTGCGCAAGCTGGTGAGTTGGCTGACCCTCAAAACCGAAGAGGGCGATTTGTATGAAATCGACACTGCCCTGCGCCCGAATGGCAATTCGGGTTTGCTGGTGAGTTCGTTGTCGGCCTACACCGACTACCAGACCCAGCGCGGCAGCAACACCGCCTGGACCTGGGAGCACCAAGCCATGACCCGGGCTCGCTGCTGCTGGGGCAGCCCTGATCTCATGGCCGACCTGGAAGCCGTGCGGGTGAGCGTGATCACTGCCCCACGCGATGCGGGGCAGCTCACCGAAGAAATCTGCGCCATGCGTGCACGCCTGGCCCAGGCACGGCCGGTGCCCGCCGATCGCTTTGACCTCAAGCACAGCCCGGGCGGCATGATCGATGTTGAATTCGTGGTGCAGCACCTCGTGTTGCTGCATTCCCAGCAACACCCCGAATTGCGTGACAACGTGGGCAACATCGCCTTGTTGCATCGCGCCCAAGCCCAAGGTCTGTTGCCCAACGGGCTGGGGGTGGCCGCTGCCGATGCGTATCGGCAATTGCGGCATCGCCAACATCAGGCCCGCCTGAACGAAGAGCCCACGCAAGTGCCCTTGGCCGACTGGACCCCAGCCCGTGACACCATCCTGGCCTTGTGGGCGGCGGTGCTGGGCCCTCGATCGGCCTGAGCCCTCCGCGCGGTCTGATCAAAGGCTGATCAGGGCCTGGCGCGAATGCGCTGCACCAACTGCGTGGTGGAAAACCCATTGACGAAGGGAATCGCCAAGGCTTGACCGCCTTGCTCGCGCACCCACTGCGCTTCGGGCAGGACGTCCATGTTGTAGTCGCCGCCTTTGACCAACACATCGGGGCGCAACTGCTGAATCAAATTGAGTGGCGTGTCGTCGTCAAACCAAGTGACCAGCGACACACTGCCCAAGGCCGCCATCACCCAGGCCCGATCGGCCAGGGTGTTGAGGGGACGATCTGGGCCCTTGCCCAAACGACGTGCCGAGGCGTCCGTATTCAAGGCCACCACCAAGGATGCACCCAATGCTCGGGCCTGCGCCAAATACGTCACGTGGCCCCGATGCAGCACATCGAAAACGCCATTGGTGAACACCACTGGCCCCAAACGACGCAAGGCCTCGACCCGGGCCATGGCTTGCTGGGGTTCGCACAGGTGTTGGGAAAAGTCGGGTGGGGCGAGCGTCATGGCTGCATTATCAGCCGCTCACGCGGCACTCAGGCGACGGGGTGATGGGTTCGCCAGTGCTCGACTTGTGCATTCAGGTCCGTCAAATCGGAGAGCACTTGAACCCCCCGGACTTCACGGCGCTGCAAAATGCCGCTTCGCCCACCCGCCCAAATGGCCACCCCTTCGGGCAGTTGCTCACGCAACTCACTCAGACCGTCGAGCACCTGATTGGGGTTGAACGCCAAGCTGAAACTCAAGGCCACCACGTTCACGTTGTGCGCCTTGGCGGCCAGCACGATGTCGCGAATTGGCGTTTGCACCCCCAGGGACACGCACGCGCAGCCCTGCATGGTCAGCAAGGCCTCCACCATGAGCAAGCCCAGGCCATGCTGCTCCTGGGGGAAGGTGGTGAGCAGCACGCGGGGGCGGTTGCGCGCCAAGGGCGCGGGCAATTGGTTGATGGCCTGGCGCAACAAAGACTGAACGGTTTCGGAATACAGGTGCTCTTCGAACACCTGCAACTCACCGCGCATCCAGCCATCGCCCACCATGGCGTTGAGTGGGCCCACCACATCCACCACGAAACGGCTCAGGCCTTGTGCGGACAGGGATTGGCTGAGCAAGCGCTTGAGGTCTTCGTCGCTGTGTTGGCGAATAGCGGCATACAGCGGCAACAAAGCCGCATGCGGATCTCGGTCCAAATCGTCGTAAGCGGTGGGAGCCGGTGTTTGACCCATGCACAACCGGTGCAATTCTTCGACGGGCAAATGCACCACACGACCCGGGCGATGCTCCAAGTCGAGCAAGCGCTTGATGGCGCGCAACTTTTCCACCTGCTCCAGGGGATAAGCCCGTTCATCGTTGCCGTCCCGGCTGGGTTGTGGGAAGCCATAACGACGCTCCCAGGCCCGCAACGTGTCCTTGCCGATGCCGGTGTCTCGCTCCACCGCGGCAATGGTCAACAAAATCGGACGTTCAGCAGAACGGTCTTTCATGGTTTGGAATTCACTTGCAAATTCAAGGTTTTGAAAGTTGTCATGGACAAAAAATCGCCATCACTTCATCATCGGTCAATTCTTGTCACGGAGTTGATTGTGAGCTTGGACAAAAAGACCATGTTTACCCGGGGAATTGCAAACCCCTTGCCGCACTGGTGCCAGCGGTTTGTGTTTTGGACCGGCGGACTGGCTGTGGCCTTGGCCGCGAGTGTCGCCAGCGGCCCCGCCCAGGCGACTCAGAATGCCGCGGCGGCCGCGCCCGCAGCATGCCCCAGCATCCTGCAACACACCCATGCACGGCTGCAAGACGAAAAGCCCCAAAACCTCTGCCAATACGCTGGCCAGGTGGTGCTGGTGGTCAACACCGCAAGCTATTGTGGGTTCACGCCGCAATACCAAGGGCTAGAAAAGCTCTACCGGGACTACCGCGCGCAAGGTTTGGTGGTGCTGGGCTTTCCGTCCAATGACTTTGCACAAGAGCCGGGGGGCAACGACAAGATCGCCGAATTTTGTGAAAACACCTACGGCGTGAAATTCCCCATGTTCACCAAAACCGCGGTGCGTGGCCAGGATGCAGCGCCTTTGTTTCGCCAGTTGAGTGCGCGCAGCGACACCACACCGAAATGGAATTTCTACAAATACCTCATCGCTCGGGATGGCCAGCGCATTCAAGCCTTCAACAGCATGACCGCACCCACCGACGCCCGATTGACCCAAGCCATCGAGCAAATGCTCAAACAACCCCCACCCCAAGGACGCTGAGATGTTGCCCCAAATTGCTGTGATTGGTTCCGGCATTGCCGGCCTGAGCGCTGCCCACGCGCTCAAAGGCCATGCCGATGTCACCCTGTTTGAAGCCCATGGCCGCTTGGGCGGACACAGCCACACGGTGGATGTGACCCTGCCAGGCCCCCAAGGTTTGGTCACCCATGGTGTGGACACTGGGTTTTTGGTGTTCAACGAAAAAACCTACCCGGGCCTGATTGCCTTGTTCCAGTCGCTGGACATTCCTGTGGCTGCCTCCGACATGTCGTTTTCAGCCCAGGTGCCTTTGGCCAACGGGCGCCGCCTGGAGTGGAACGGCGCCAAACTGGACTCGGTGTTTGCCCAACGCAGCAATTTGTTGCGCCCCCGCTTTTGGGGCATGTTGCGCGACATCTTGCGGTTCAACGAAATCACCACCCGCATGGCCCAGACCCAGCAAGACCACGAATGGCTCATGCCCTTGTCGCGGTTTTTGCAAACTCACCAATTCGGGCCAGCCTTCATCGACCACTACCTCTTGCCCATGCTGGGCTGCATCTGGAGCTGCCCCACCGAGCAAATGCTGGAGTTCCCGGTGGCCACCCTCATCCGCTTTTGTCACAACCATGGCTTGTTGCAAGTGAACGACCGGCCGCAGTGGTTCACCGTGGCCGGTGGCTCTCGGCAATACGTTCAAGCCATGGCGCGGCACATTGACCACATTCACCTGAATTGCCCGGTGCAGCGCATCGAGCGCGATGCCCTCGGGGTCACCGTGACCAGCCGCCGGGGCGCCGAGCGCTTTGACCAAGTGGTGCTGGCCACCCATGCCGACCAGGCCTTGCGCCTGTTGGCGCAACCCAGCCCCCAAGAGCAACGGGTGTTGGGGGCTTTTCGCTTTGAGCACAACCGCGCCGTGTTGCACACCGACATCACCCAAATGCCGCGCTCACGCAAGGCGTGGGCGGCCTGGAATTACGAGCGTGCCGGCACCGAGCGAGATGCCAGCTCGGTCTGCCTGCACTACTGGATCAACCGCTTGCAGCCCTTGCCGTTTGTGGCCGATGTGCTCGTCAGCCTCAACCCGGTGCGCCCCGTGGCCGACAACCTCATCTTGGCCGAAATCGATTACGAACATCCCGTGTTCGATGTGGCTGCCATTCAGGCCCAACAGGAATTGCCCAACCTGCGCGGCTTTCATCGCACCCACTATGCCGGCGCCTGGACGGGCTATGGCTTTCACGAAGATGGCTTGCAATCGGGCTTGCAAGCTGCAGCCGACGTGCTGTCGGCCTTGGCCCGCACTGAACAGGCGGTGGCATGAGCACTGGGCTGGCCATGATTGGCGAAGGGCAAGTGCGCCACACGCGCTGGCGCCCGCGTCACCACGCGTTTGCCTATCCCACGTATTTCTTGTGGCTGCCCATGCACAACCTGGCCCAAGCCCAAGCCCAAGGCTTGGCCATCAACCGATCGGCCTGGGTGAGTTGGCACGACGCCGATCACGGCGATGGCCGCACGCCCGAAGCCGGCGGCGCCCTGGCTTGGCTGCGCGAGTTGGTGCACAAACAGGGCATCCACGAGCCTTTGGGCGAGGTGTGGCTGCAGTGCTACCCGCGGGTGCTGGGCGTGGCCTTCAAGCCCGTGAGCTTTTGGCACGTCCACACGGCCACGGGCGACTTGCGCGCCATCGTGGCCGAGGTCAACAACACCTTTGGCGAACGGCATTGCTACGTGTTGGAGCATCCCCGCTGGGGCCAAACCCTCACCGCCGACAAACACTTTCATGTCTCTCCGTTTTGCGCGGTGCGTGGTCACTACCAATTCCGTTTCATGCACAGCCACACCGATGGCGGCGAGCGGTTGGTGGTGCGCATTGAGCACGGGGACGACGATGGCCCCTTGTTAAGCACCAGCGTGAGCGGTCGCTTGCAAGCCCTCAGCCCTCAGACGTTGCGCCAAGTGGCAGGTCGTCACCCGTGGCTGAGCCTGGGCATCGTGGCGCGCATTCATTGGCAAGCCTTGCGGCTTTGGCTCAAACGCGTGCCTTTTTTCCGCAAGCCCTTGCCCCCCCATTCACCCGTCACGATCGCCTTAGCCTCGTCCGCGCGACCGTTGTCTGCCGAAACCAGGAGTTCCTCATGAGCACCACCAGCCATTCCCCCCTCACCACCCCTGCTGCGCCACGCGCGGCGCGCCGGGTGATGCACCTGTTGACCCAGCTGCCCCATGGCCAGTTGCGCGTCGTGTTGCCCAATGGCCAGACGCTGATGTGTGGCCACAGTGCCAGCCCCAGCGCCAGCCTGCGCGTGCACCAGTGGTCGGTGTTCAGTGACTTGCTCAGCAGCGGCGATGTGGGCTTTGCCCAGGCCTTTCGTCAAGGCCTGTGGGACACCCCCGACCTCACCGCCTTGTTGCGCTTGGCCTTGGTGAACCGGCGCCACCTTGACGACCTCATCCATGGTCACTGGCTGGGCGGCTTGGTGCATCGCATTCGGCATTGGATGCGTCGCAACACCCGCGCCAACAGCAAGAAAAACATTCAGGCCCATTACGACTTGGGCAACGACTTTTATCGCCTGTGGCTGGATGAATCCATGATGTATTCCGCTGCCAGTTTCGAGGGCGAGTGGGACCGCCCGCTGGCTCAGGCCCAAGCCCACAAGATTCAGCGCGTGCTGGACATGGCCCAGGTGCAATCGGGCGATCGGGTGCTGGAAATCGGTTGTGGCTGGGGGGGTCTGGCGGAAATCGCCATCCGCGATCGGGGTGCAAACGTCACGGGCCTCACCCTCAGCCCCGCCCAGCTGTCGTGGGCACAGGAGCGCTTGCAAACGCAAGGCCTGAGCGCCGACTTGCGCTTGCAAGATTACCGCGACGTGACCGACGGCCCCTTCGATGCCATTTGCTCCATTGAAATGTTCGAAGCGGTGGGCCAAGCCTATTGGCCCGCTTACTTCCAAGCGGTGCACCGCTTGCTCAAACCCGGCGGTCGCGCTTGCGTTCAAACCATCACCATCGACGACAGTTTGTTCGAGCGCTACCTGAGTGGCACCGACTTCATCCAGCAATTCATTTTCCCGGGCGGCTGCTTGCCCAGCCCGTCTGAATTCCGCCGCCAAGCCGAAGCGGCCGGACTGCGCGTGGTGGACGAACACAGCTTGCGCCTCGACTATGCCCACACGCTTCGCTTGTGGCATCAGGCCTTTTTGGCCAAGCGCGGCTCGGTGATGGCCATGGGCTTCGATGAGGTGTTCATCCGCACCTGGCAGTTCTACCTGAGCTACTGTGAAGCGGGCTTCGAAGAGGCCAGCACCGACGTGATCCAGTTCGCCTTGGTTCGGGACTAAGCCCCCATGGCCCTGAACCCACCCTTGCGCGATTGGGCTGGTTTGCCCGTGTGGATCCTGGGTGGCTCCACCGGCATTGGCCGCGCCTTGGCGCAACGCCTGCATGCGGCCGGAGCGCAAGTCACCGTATCGGCGCGCAGTGCGCCAGCGCTGAACGAACTGGCCCAAGCCCACCCCGGCTTGCAAGCCTTGCCGCTGGACGTGACGCGTACCGCGGACCTGCAAGCCGCCGTGCAGCAGGTGCAAGCCACCACCGGCTTGCACCTGGTGGTTTACTGCGTGGGTCATTACCAGCCCTTGTCGGCCAGCGCTTTTGATGCCGATGCCGTGATGCGCCACATGCACCTTAATTACGGCAGCGCTGTGCAGTGGCTGGAAGCGGTGTTGCCCCCCCTGTTGGCCCAAGGCCAGGGCCATGTGAGCCTGGTCTCCAGCGTGGCGGGGTTTCGTGGCTTGCCCAAAAGCTTGGGCTATGGCCCCAGCAAGGCCGCGCTCACGCACTTGGCCGAAGTGCTGTATTTGGATTTGCGCCCGCATGGTTTGGGGGTGAGCGTGGTTCACCCGGGCTTTGTGCGCACGCCCCTGACCGCACAAAACGACTTTCACATGCCCGCGCTCATCGAGCCCGAGCAAGCCGCGCAGGCCATGGTGGCGCAATGGGCACAAGGCCAGTTTGAGTTGCACTTCCCCAAACGCTTCACCCGCTTCATGAAGTTGCTGCGTGTTTTGCCCTATCGATGGTTTTTGCCACTGGCGGGCCGATTGACCCAGAAAGACTCCCGCACATGAACGACACCCCGGCCGAATTGCACCAAGCTGTGCGCGCCTTGTGCGAACGCTTCGAGAACCTGACAGCCCAGGAGTTGGATGCGCTGATGGCCTGGTATGCGAGCGATGTGCATTTTGTGGATCCCTTCAACGACGTGCACAACCGAGCGGCCATGCGCCGGGTGTTTGAAGACATGTTCGAGCGCTTGCAATCGCCGCGGTTCACCGTTCGCCACTGGGCGGTGGCGGGCACCACCGCCTACTTGCGCTGGGACTTCGACTTTGCGATCCCCTTGTGGCGCTCCACCCAAGCCGGACACATTGAGGGCCTGAGCGAGTTGCATTGGGTATGCCAACCCGATGGCCAATGGCGCATTCGTACCCATTGGGACCATTGGGACGCTGGCGCACAGGTTTATGCGCGACTGCCCGTTTTGGGGTGGTTGATTCGCCGGGTTCAGCGGCGCTTGTCCGCCTAGGCGCCAGCAAGCCGCTGGCCCGGCGGGGCTCAGACTTGAGGCTGTGTGTCCTGAAAACTGGCTCGGGTCATCAGCTTGTCGTGCAAGCGCTTGAGGTTGGGGCGGCCTTCGGGCCACTGCAAGCCAGGGAAGCGGAAATCGAGATAACCGGTGGCACAGCCCACGGCCACATCGGCCAGGCTCAGGTGGTTGCCGGCGCAAAACGGGCGATCGCCCAAGCCGCGTTCCATGGCGTCGAGGGCCGAGGTGACTTTGCCCATTTGGCGGTCGATCCAGGCTTGGCTGCGCTCGCTGTCTTGGCGATGCGGCCAGGTGGCTTCCAGGCGCGCCAGGATGCTGGCGTCGAGCACCCCATCGGCCAAAGCCTCCCAGGTTTTCACTTCGGCGCGCTCGCGGCCGCTACTGGGAATGAGCTTACCCACGGGCGACAAGGCATCGAGGTATTCCACGATGACGCGTGAGTCGAACAAGGCCTCGCCGCCTTCCATGACCAGACACGGCACTTTGCCCAAGGGGTTGGCCTCTTGAATGCGGGTGTCGGCCGCCCAGACATCTTCTGGAACAAAGCCGTAATCCAGCTTTTTTTCTGCCATGACCACGCGCACCTTACGAACGTAAGGACTGGTGATTGCGCCAATGAGTTTCATACCGTGCCAAAAGGATTGCGACGATTTCATTCTATCGATTGCCAATCCGTTTTCACTGCCGCGTTGCAGTCTGGTGACGCCTAGAATTCACCCCCATGGAAAACCTCGCTGTCACCGCCCTTTCCCCTCTGGACGGCCGTTACGCCGGCAAACTGTCCACCCTGAGGCCCCTCATGAGCGAACAAGGCTATTTGCACCGGCGGGTGCAAGTCGAGGTGGCTTGGCTGCTGGCCTTGAGCGATTTGGGCTTGGCCGAGTTCCGCCCCTTATCGGCCCCTGCCCGCGCCCATTTGCGGGGCTTGGTGTCGGGCTTTGGCACGGCACAGGCCAATGCCATCAAGGCCATTGAGGCCACCACCAACCACGACGTCAAAGCGGTGGAATACTGGATCAAAGACCAATGCCAGGCCCCCAGCCTCGACGCGGCCTTGCGCGAAGAGCTGGCCGCCTGCCTCGAATTTGTGCACTTTGCCTGCACCAGCGAGGACATCAACAACACCAGCCATGCGCTGCAACTGCAAGCCGCACGCCAAGAGGTGCTCTTGCCCGGTCTCGATGCCTTGCTGGCGCGTTTGCAGCAAATGGCGCACCAGTGGGCGCAAGTGCCCATGCTCAGCCGCACCCACGGCCAAACCGCCACCCCCACCACCGTGGGGAAAGAATTCGCCAACGTGGTGGTGCGCTTGCGCATTGCGCGCGAGCGCTTGGCCCAAGTGCCCATCCGCGCCAAGATGAACGGCGCCGTGGGCAACTACAACGCCCACCTGAGCGCGGCCCCCCACATCGACTGGGAGGCCCACAGCCGCCAAGTGGTCGAGGCCAGCCCCAACCCCGCCCCCAACGAACCCTTGGGTTTGGGCTTGGTCTTTCAAGACTATTCCACCCAAATCGAATCCCACGATTACATGGCCGAGCTGTTCGATGCCTTGGCCCGCAGCAACACCATCTTGCTCGACTTGTCGCGCGACATCTGGGGCTATGTGTCGGTGGGCTACTTCAAGCAAAAGCTCAAAGCCGGCGAGATTGGCTCGTCGACCATGCCGCACAAGGTCAACCCCATCGACTTTGAAAACGCCGAAGGCAACTTGGGCTTGTCCACCGCCTTGCTGCGCCACTTGGCCGACAAATTACCGGTGAGCCGCTGGCAACGCGACCTCTCCGACAGCACCGTGTTGCGCAACATGGGGGTGGCTTTGGGCCATGCGGTGTTGGCCCATCAAAGCCTGATGACGGGTTTGAACAAACTCGAACTCAACCCCGAAGCACTGGCCGCCGATTTGGACGCCGCTTGGGAGGTGTTGGCCGAGCCCATTCAAACCGTCATGCGTTTGCACGGCGTGCAAGGCGCTTACGAGCAACTCAAGGCCGTGACCCGGGGTAAAACCATCGCTGCTGCCGATTTGCACGGCTTGATTCAAGGCTTGAACATTCCCCAAGCCGACAAAGACCGCTTGCTGGCCCTCACCCCGGCCAGCTACTTGGGCAAGGCCGCCGAGCTGGCCCAGCGGGTTTAAGCCTCTGCAACCGGTGTCACGGGCTGGGCCGCCTCGGCAGCTCGTTCCGCGTAACGGTTGAAACGCCAGGCCGTGCCTTCCATTTGGATGCGATGCCAGGTTTCCCGTTTGTCCGCCGGGCTCATTTCCGTCCAACGCTGCACCTCGTCGAAGGTGCGGCCACAACCCTTGCATTCGGCATCGCCTTGGCTCGTGGAGCAAATGGCAATGCATGGCGTGTCGGGCGTGGTTTCATACCAAGCCAGCCATGCGGCATAGGCTTTGGGAGGAAAGCCTTGCTCGGCCGCGCGGTCGTGATGCCCGAACACCATCAAGGCATACACCTCAGCCAGCGCGCGCACCTCAGCGCACAAGGTCACGCCATCGGGTGAGGGCTTGAGGTGCCGCCAATGGTTGATGGCGGCTTCGATGTCGGTGATGTGAATGGCGGTCATGGTCAGGGGCGACGAGTTTAACGGCGCCCCTCAAGACCGTGAACGCAGCCGGTCTTGTCGGTCCTGGTTGAGCGTGCGCCAACGCGATTGCACGATTTCCCAATCGCTCCAATCGGCGGCACCGAGCTTGCCATTGCCCCGCAAGCGTTCGGCCCAATCCAAGGCGGCCTGCAGGCGATCGAGTGCCGCCCGGTCGTCGTAACGCGCATGCAAAGCCTCGGCCTGAGCCCGCAGGGCGCGAAGGCGGTTGCCTTTGGCCTCCCAGATGCGCGCAAGTTCTTCCCAAACCAAAATGTCTCTGGGGTTGAGGGCGGACATGAACTCCAGGTCCTCTATCGCTTGGGCTTGCGCAGCCGGCTGGCCCGTCGCCCACAAGGCTTGGTTGTGCAACACGCGCAAGGCAGGGGGCCACGGCGCATCACCTTTGAACTCGCGCAACACCGTCAAGGCCGCTTGCGGGTTGCGTCGCGCCATTTGAATCTCGGCGCCCAAGGCACTCACCCACCCGCGCGCCACATCGGCCTTGGGCACCGCCTGCGCCAACTCGCCCCAGGCTTGCCACGCCGCCGCCCCTTGGCCTTGCTTGAGTCCAATGAAGGCCCGCTCGTAAGCTTTGGTGGCTTGCACCTTCGGTGAATCGCTGGCTTGCGGTTGCGCCATTTGCAACAGCCGAGCCCAACCCTCTCGATCGGCCAGCAACACCTTGGCGCGGGCCTTGAACAACTCGAAGCTGAGGCTGACCACGGGCTCTGGAGCAGGCGGCATTTGCTGGATGCGCGCCATCACATCGGCCTCGCGTTCGGTGGTGAGGGGGTGGGTGCGCAAATACGGAAACGATTGGCCGTCATACAAGCGTGAAGCCCGTCCGAGTTGACGGAACATGCCTTCGAACGCCTTGGGAGAGTACCCCGCCGCGCTCAACACCAGCAAGCCCAGTCGATCGGCCTCTCGCTCCATGCCCCGAGAAAAGCCCAGTTGCGATGAAATGCCCACTGCCTGACCGCCCGCAATCAGGGCCTGGCCGCCTTGCGCCGAATGGCCCGCCACCAAAAAACCCAACAGCATGGCGCCCATGACCAACGGCGCTTCGCGTTGGCTTTTGTCAAACTGCCGCGCAATGTGCCGTTGCGTGACGTGACTGAGTTCGTGGGCCATGACCGCCGCCAACTCCCCCTCGTTGTCCACTTGGGTGATCAAACCCAGGTTCACGCCAATGAAGCCCCCCGGCAAAGCAAAGGCATTCACCGATGGGTCAGACAACAGGCTCACCTCCCAGCTGAACTGCTGGTTTTGCTCCGGCGACAACAAGCCCTGAGCCAAGGCCGCTTGACGCAAGCGCGTCCAGATGCCTTGCAAGTGCTGATCCATCATGGGGTCGAGCACCCACTCGGGCGAGCGCATCAACTGCGACATCACCCCTTCGCCGAATTGACGCTCTTGAGCGTAGGTGATGTCCACACCATCTCCCAAGCGGGGCAAATTTTTACCCTGGGCAAGTGCGGGCCCCGACCCAGCCATCAGTGCAGCGCAGGCCAGTCCAGCCAGTGCCGCGGAGAACGAAGTGTTCATGTGACAAGCCCTGAAGGGGCTGAAATCCATCCGTATGATGCATCCTAACGGTTCATCAGGAAGGCCCCACCATGTCGCTCACCCATTTCGATGCACAAGGCCAAGCCCACATGGTCGATGTGGGCGACAAGGCGCACACCCAACGCGTGGCTCGCGTGCACGGCGAGATCCACATGCAAGCCGCCACGCTGCAACTCATTCGCGAGGGGTCGGCCAAAAAGGGCGACGTGCTGGGCGTGGCCCGCATCGCCGGCATTCAAGCCGCCAAGCGCACCAGTGAGCTCATTCCCCTGTGCCACCCCTTGGCCATCACGCGCGTCACGGTGGACTTCAGCACCCACGACGACCCGCCTCGCGTGCGTTGCGAGGCCCAGGTTCAAACCCTGGGGCAAACCGGCGTCGAAATGGAAGCCCTCACGGCTTGCTCCGTGGCCTTGCTCACCATCTACGACATGTGCAAAGCTGTGGACCGGGGCATGACCCTCACCGGGATTCAGTTGCTGGAGAAAAGCGGCGGCAAAAGCGGGCATTGGTCGGCCCCTTAATCGCTGGCCTTCAGTTGAGCCAACGCGATTGGTAAATGGAGTCGACCATGATGACGTCTCTCCCCATGACCTTGACCACCTCACCCAAGTCATCCAGTCCGGCCCGTTGAGCGGCTAGCCAAACGTATTCGGTGCAATAGACCTTGTTGCCGCCATCGTGAAGTTCGAAGTTGTCGTCAAACTTCAACTGCTGACCGTGCATGAGTTGCAATTGACGAACGAAGGCTTGCTTCTGAAGCTCGGGCATGTGATTGGCCTTCACCGAAACGGTCAAAGCCTCTGACTGAAACTGCTGCAAAGGGGTTTTTTGAACCCCACCCAACTGGCTGAGGTCATCTGCATCCGCATGCAAGACATACCAGTCGTTGCCGTCCTGAATCAGCACCCCCACATGGCTGAAGCCGGTGACCGAGTTCAGGCCAGCGAAATAGGGCGACCACAAGCCCTTGCCTTGCCGAAAGATCAGATCGCCAGCGTGGAGCGATTTGAATTGGCTTGGCTGCGCAGTCGGCTGGTGAAAATAAAAATGCCTGTGTCCCAGAATGGCCAAGGCCAGACAGGACAACAGGCCAATCAGCCTGAATTTCAGGCTCATTTCTTCGAGATCACCATCTTCCACTTGCCATCGATCTTTTTCATCGTGGTGGCTTCTTTGCCATCGTTAAGCTTGACGGTGGCGGTATCACCATCAATGGTCTCAGCGGTCACTTCCAGTTTGCTCTTGCACGACTCTTCCAAGTCGGCCTTGAGCTTGGGGCCCTTTTTCGGGTCATTGAACATGCCGGCGAGCATGCCCACCATGGCTTGAGATTCGGGAGCCGTGTATTCGACCATGGGGGTCAGGTCTTTGGTCTCACACATTTTTTTGCGCATCTCCAACAAGGTGGCGCCGGGACCAGAAGATCCGCAGGCGGTCAACGCCAAAGCCAGTACGACAAAACTGATTTTTAGAGAAGATTTCACAGATGATCCTTTGTTGATGAAGGCGAGCATTTAATCATCGATTTGCGAAAAGTGACGTCGCCGATAAATGATTTACGCCAGCTTCACCCCAATTGGATTTAAAAGTATTCATTGATTCATCGGCATTCGGCTGGCGCCCACTGCGCGGGCAGGCTCGCGGCTGCGCCCAAGGTGATGCCTTCAGGGGCTGCAGCACCTTGTGCCAAGCAGCGCCAGGCGATGTTGGAGCCGCTGGGTGGCGTGATGGCGGCGGTGGCGTCAGGCAAGGCGCTGGCCGCACCCAGGCTGCCGGTGAAGGGCACCAGCTGCAAGGTGCCGCCCCCAGCCAGGGCGGTGGTGGTGATGGTGATGACCCCGGTGCTGGCCTCAATGGCCACACCCGACACGTTTTTGGTGGGACTGGGGGCCAAGTAACCCGAGGCATAACCTTGTGCACCACTGCTGCCGGTGTTCAGCACATCGAGCACCTGCGACTTCGCGGCACTGGCCAAAACCAAACCTTCACTGACTCGGGTTCGAATGCTGTAGTCCTGATAGGCTGGCAGTGCAAACGAGGCCAGCACCCCCACAATGGCCACCACCACCATGAGCTCAATGAGTGAAAAGCCTGCCTGTGCAGTCGGCTGGCGCTGGGTTTTGAGTTGAGGCATGTCACGCTCCTTGTAAAAAGCGTGATGCTGGCGAACCGGAGCTTCGCTCAGGGCCAGTGGCACTCGGTCAATGCACGAGGGCGCCTCGTGACGCCTTTCTCAACGAAAAAGAGCCCGAGTGTCAGTCGGGCTCTCTGGGTGGGTTCGCCGCTTCAGCGGCTGCGTTCAGAGCAAGGTCTTGAGCAAACGGCCCATTTCTGAGGGGTTGCGGGTGACCTTGAAGCCACACTCTTCCATGATGGCGAGCTTGGCGTCGGCGGTGTCAGCACCGCCAGCGATCAAGGCGCCGGCATGGCCCATGCGCTTGCCCGGAGGGGCGGTCACACCAGCAATGAAGCCCACGATGGGCTTTTTCATGTTGGCCTTGCACCAGCGGGCGGCTTCGGCTTCGTCGGGACCCCCAATTTCGCCAATCATGATCACGGCGTCGGTGTCGGGGTCGTCGTTGAAGGCGCGCATCACGTCGATGTGCTTGAGGCCGTTGATGGGGTCGCCACCAATGCCCACGGCGCTGGACTGGCCCAGGCCCAACTCGGTGAGCTGTGCCACGGCTTCATAGGTGAGCGTGCCCGAACGGGACACCACGCCAATGCGGCCTTTTTTGTGGATGTGGCCGGGCATGATGCCGATCTTGATTTCGTCGGGGGTGATGAGGCCCGGGCAGTTGGGGCCCAGCAGCAAGGTTTTCTTGCCGCCAGCCGCTGCCTTGGCTTTCATTTTGTTGCGCACGTCGAGCATGTCGCGAACCGGAATGCCTTCGGTGATGCAAATGGCCAAGTCGAGGTCGGCTTCCACGGCTTCCCAAATGGCAGCTGCAGCGCCTGCGGGCGGCACATAAATCACGGACACCGTAGCACCCGTGTTTTGAGCCGCTTCTTTGACTGAGGCGTAAATGGGCACGTCGAAGATTTTTTCGCCGGCCTTTTTGGGGTTCACACCAGCCACGAAACAGTTTTTGCCGTTCGCGTATTCAATGCACTTCTCGGTGTGGAACTGGCCCGTTTTACCGGTGATGCCCTGGGTGATGACTTTGGTGTCTTTGTTGATGAAGATGGACATGTTGGATTCTCCCGGCTCAAGACTTCACAGCGGCCACGACGGCCTGGGCCGCTTGGGCCATGGTGTCGGCGCTGATGATGGGCAGGCCAGACTCGGCCAACATCTTCTTGCCCAGCTCTTCGTTGGTGCCCTTCATGCGCACCACCAGCGGCACGTTGAGGTTCACGGCCTTACAGGCGGTGATCACGCCCGTGGCGATGGTGTCGCAGCGCATGATGCCGCCAAAGATGTTGACCAAAATGGCCTTGACCTTGGGGTTCTTGAGCATGATCTTGAACGCTTCGGTGACTTTCTCTGGGGTGGCGCCGCCGCCCACGTCGAGGAAGTTGGCGGGCTCGGCGCCAAACAGCTTGATGGTGTCCATGGTGGCCATGGCCAAGCCAGCACCGTTGACCAAGCAACCAATGTTGCCGTCGAGGCTGATGTAGGCGAGGTCGAACTTGGAGGCCTCGACTTCTGCGGGGTCCTCTTCGTCGAGGTCGCGATAGGCGACAACCTCAGGGTGACGGAACAAAGCGTTCGAGTCGAAGTTGAACTTGGCATCCAGAGCAATGATGTTGCCTTTGCTGTCGCAGTTCAGGGGGTTGATTTCCACCAAGCTGGCATCGGTTTGCATGTAGCAGGCGAACAGCTTTTGGAACACATCGGCGGCTTGCTCGGCCGAGGTGCCGGTGAGGCCCACGCCGTTGGCGATTTTCAAAGCCTGGGCTTTGTCGAGACCGGTGAGCGGGTCCACCAATTCGGTGATGATTTTTTCGGGCGTTTTGTGCGCCACTTCTTCAATGTCCATGCCGCCTTCGCTTGAAGCGATGATGGCCACCTTCTGGCTGGCCCGGTCGGTCACAACTGACACGTAATATTCTTTTTGGATGTCGGCGCCTTCTTCAATGTAGAGGCGACGCACTTTTTGGCCTTCAGGGCCAGTTTGGTGGGTCTTGAGCTGCATGCCCAAAATCTCGCCGGCCAGACGCTGAACGTCTTCCACGCTCTTGGCCACTTTGACGCCACCGCCTTTGCCGCGACCGCCCGCGTGAATTTGGGCTTTGACCACCCAAACCGGGCCACCCAGTTTTTGCGCGGCTTCCACCGCTTCTTGAACGGTGAACGCCGGAATGCCGCGAGGCACGGGGACACCGAATTGACGCAAGATTTCCTTGCCTTGGTATTCGTGAATCTTCATGGGATGTTTCTCTTCAGAAGCGATAGGACGATGTGGATCGCACGCGTAGGCCGCGCCCTGAGGTTTGCCGTTGGCAAGTCCGGAGGCAAATGTATCATGCGTGAAGACCCTAACCTGCACGCAAACTGACATATCACTCATGGCGAAAGTATTCATTGATGGCGAGGCCGGCACCACCGGATTGCAAATTCGCGAACGCCTGGCCAACTGGCGCGGCATCACCTTGCTGAGCATCGATCCGGCTTTGCGCAAAGACCCCGAAGCCAAACGCGCCCTCATGGCCCAAGCCGATGTGGTGGTGCTGTGCTTGCACGACGAAGCCGCCATCGAGTCAGCAGCCATGGTTGCCGCCCTGCCACCTGATCAACGGCCACGCCTCATCGATGCCTCCACAGCCCATCGGGTCCACCCCGATTGGGTTTATGGGTTTGCCGAAATGGCCGCGGGTCAGCGCCAGGCCATTGCCCTGGCCCCACGCGTCTCCAACCCGGGCTGCTATGCCACGGGCGCCATCGCCATCTTGCGACCCTTGGTGGATGCGGGTTTGATCCCTGCCCAATGGCCCGTGAACCTGCCCTCGGTGAGCGGCTACACCGGTGGTGGGCGAACCATGATTGAAGCCTACGAATCGGGCCAAGCGGCACCGCACGAAGACTATGCGCTGGGTTTGTCGCACAAGCATTTGCCTGAAATCATGGCCTGCTCGGGCCTCACGGCGCGGCCTTTGTTTTTGCCTGCGGTGGGCAACTTTGCCCAAGGCATGTTGGTGCATTTGCCCTTGCACCTGGATCAGCTGCCCGCCCAACCCAAAGCCAGCGACCTGCACGACGCACTGGCTGCGCACTACGCCCAAACCAACGACCCGAGTGCACCGGTGGTGAACGTATTGCCCCCGACCGCAGACCTCAAGCTCGATGCTTCGGCCTTGCGCGACAGCGATGCCTTGGAATTGCGCGTGTTTGCCAACGAGTCACACCGCCAAGCGGTGGTGGTGGCGCGGCTGGACAATCTGGGCAAAGGGGCCAGCGGCGCTGCGGTGCAAAACCTGCGCCTCATGCTGGGCGAGGGCCTCGGGGCTTAAGCCCGCACCAGCTTGCGCACCACCTCGGCCGCGAAACCGCGGCTCATCAGATAGCGAATTTGACGGGCCCGCTCTTGATCGGTTTGCGGGGGTGCACCAAATTTTTTCTCCCACACCACGCGCGCCCGCTCAGGTTCGCTGGCTTTGAGCGTGGCCAGCGCCTCTTGCTGGGCTTGGTCACTCACCCCTTTTTGCTGCATCTCTTGGCGCAGCCGGGCCAGCCCAAAGCGAGCGGCCCGCTGGTTCACCAAGGACTCGACCACCCGCGCCTCGCTGATGAAGCCCTTGGCCTGCAAGTCGTCGAGCACTTGAGCCAGCTCACCGGCTTGCGTTTCGTGCGGGCCCAGCTTGCGTTCGAGCTCGGTGCGGGTGTGCTCGCGGCGGCTGAGCATGCGCAGCGCCCGCCCCTTGAGGCTGACGGGTCTGGGGCTCAATCGTCTTGGCCTTCGTCGTCGGCCACGGCCTCATTCAAGGCACGCACGCCCAGGGCATCGCGCACTTTGTTTTCGATTTCAGCGGCCAGCTCGGGGTTCTCGCGCAAGAACTCGCGTGAGTTGTCACGGCCTTGGCCAATTTTTTCGCCGTTGTAGGCATACCAAGCGCCCGATTTATCGACGATGCGCGCGGCCACGCCCATGTCGATGATTTCGCCTTCTCGGGAAATGCCTTCACCAAACAAGATGTCGAACTCGGCGGTTTTGAACGGGGGCGCCACCTTGTTTTTCACCACCTTGACACGGGTTTCGTTGCCAATGGCCTCGTCGCCCTTTTTGATGGTGCCGGTGCGGCGAATGTCGATGCGCACTGAGGCATAGAACTTGAGCGCGTTGCCGCCCGTGGTGGTTTCGGGGCTGCCGAACATGACGCCAATCTTCATGCGGATCTGGTTGATGAAGATGACCGTGCAATTGGTTTTCTTGATGGTGGCGGTGAGCTTGCGCAGCGCTTGACTCATGAGGCGGGCTTGCAAGCCGGGCAAGGAGTCGCCCATGTCGCCTTCCAACTCAGCCTTCGGCGTGAGTGCGGCCACCGAGTCCACCACGATCAGGTCGACGGCACCCGAGCGCACCAAGCTGTCGACGATTTCCAAGGCTTGCTCACCGGTGTCGGGTTGCGAAATCAGCAATTCTTGCAAATTGACGCCCAGTTTTTGCGCGTATTGCACATCGAGGGCGTGCTCGGCATCGACGAAGGCACAGGTGCCGGCCAGTTTTTGCATCTCGGCAATCACCTGCAAGGTGAGCGTGGTTTTGCCCGACGATTCCGGGCCGTAGATTTCGATGACCCGGCCACGAGGCAACCCCCCCACGCCCAAGGCGATGTCCAAGCCCAAGGAGCCGGTGGACACCACCGAAATGTCCTCGATGGCCTCGCCCTCGCCCAAGCGCATGATGGTGCCCTTGCCAAATTGTTTTTCGATTTGAGCCAAGGCGGCTTGCAAGGCTTTGGCTTTTTCCCCGTTGGCGGTTTTGACGGCTGCGTCCATGGTGAAATCCTTTTGAATCAATGGGTTATGGGTTGTTTGCTTGGCCCATCCAGCGAAGCACTGGATGCATGACCAGCACTTTATCGCGTTATTGAAATCAAACAAGAGGTTTTATGGTCAGTTTGCCTTACCATTTGGCCATGCCCTCTGCCGCCCCCAGCCTCAGCCGCCCGCCCTCGCCCGCCGACTGGCGTGAAGCCCATCTGGGGCGGCTGCTGGGCGAGGCCATGCGACGCTTCGACGACCGGGTGTTTCACCTCATGGCCCACTCCCCCGAAGCGCCACTGGCCTTGTCCAACCTGGCCGCGCGCCAGCAAGTGAGCGCGGCGCATGTGCACATCACCCGGCATTTGCCCCTGGAGGGCGCGCGCCTCACGGAGCTGGCCACGGCTGCGGGCATGAGCAAGCAGGCCATGGGCGACTTGGTGACGCAGTGCGAGGCCTGGGGCATCATTGCGCGCACGGCCGACCCGGGCGATGCCCGCGCACGGCGCATTGTGTTCACGCCCTTGGGGCTGGATTGGCTGCGCGCCTTCGAGCGCGCCGTGGCCCAGGCCACCGCCGAGTTTCGCGGCGCCGTGAGCGACGAAGTGGCCCTGGTGGTGCAGCTGGGCTTGGAGTCTTACGTCCAAACCTGAGCCCGGGTTGCCTAGGGTTTGAACGGTGGTCTTCCCCCCGGGTGGCCTCCCTAAAATGAAACGCAGGCACCCAGCCGCCGCCCAAAGGAAAGCACCATGCGCATTCTCATTGCCGAAGATGACCAAGTCCTGGCCGATGGCTTGCTGCGAACCTTGCGCGCATCGGGCGCGGCGGTGGACCACGTGGCCAGCGGCACCGAAGCCGATGCGGCCCTGATGACGTCCAACGAATTCGATTTGCTGATCCTCGACTTGGGCTTGCCCCGCATGCACGGCCTGGAGGTGCTCAAGCGCTTGCGCGACCGGGGCAACGCTTTGCCGGTGCTCATCCTCACTGCCGCCGATGGCATCGATGAGCGCGTGAAAGGGCTGGATTTGGGTGCCGACGACTACATGGCCAAACCGTTTTCGCTGCAAGAACTGGAAGCCCGGGTGCGCGCCCTCACCCGCCGCGGCATGGGCAGCTCCAGCAACACCATCAAGCATGGCCCCTTGGTCTATGACCAAACCGGACGCGTGGCCACCATCGATGGCCGCATGGTTGAACTCTCGGCACGCGAGTTGGGTCTGCTCGAAGTGTTGTTGCAACGCTCGGGGCGCTTGGTGAGCAAAGACCAATTGGTGGAGCGCCTGTGCGAGTGGGGCGAAGAGGTGAGCAACAACGCCATCGAGGTCTACATTCACCGCTTGCGCAAAAAGATCGAAAAAGGCCCCATCCGCATCGCCACGGTGCGCGGCTTGGGCTATTGCCTGGAAAAAATCCCCGGCTAGCCTGACCCCTTTCGCGCCCCCTGAAACCTGTGGCCATGCCCAACCCCAGCAACGAACAACGCTCCTTGTTCGGTGAGATTCTCGATTGGATGCTCACCCCCTTGCTGTTGCTGTGGCCGGTGAGTTTGGTGCTCACCTGGCTGGTGGCGCAAAACATTGCTGGCAAGCCGTTTGACCGGGGCCTGGAATACAACGCCTTGGCTTTGGCGCAGCTGGTGCAAGTGGAGCAAGGTCAGGTGACCCTGAACCTCCCCTTGCCGGCGCGAGAAATTTTGCGTGCCGACGATGTGGACCAAGTGTTCTACCAAGTGCTGGGCGGGCGCGGCGAATTGCTCAATGGCGAGCCCAGTTTGCCCTTGCCCGATGAAGCCGAAGCCGTGGTCACGGGCAAGGTGCGCTTGCGCGATGACAGCTTGCACGGCACCCCCGTTCGCATCGCTTACCTGTGGGTGCGGCCCGACCCCAGCGCCAACCTCAGCAGCCTGATCCAAGTGGCCGAAACCAAAGAAAAGCGCTCGGTGCTGGCCACCGAGATCATCAAAGGGGTAATGCTGCCGCAGTTTTTCATCCTGCCTCTGGCTGTGCTGCTGGTGTGGCTGGCCTTGATTCGCGGCATCAAGCCCTTGAGCCGTCTGGAGTCACGCATTCGTCGCCGCAAGCCCGACGACCTGAGCCCGCTGGACGACACCGCCGTGCCCTCCGAGGTGGCCCCGCTGGTGTCCTCGCTGAACGACTTGCTCACCCGGCTCAAAGACTCCATCTCCAACCAAAAGCGCTTTTTGGCCGATGCCGCCCACCAGCTCAAAACCCCCTTGGCGGGCTTGCGCATGCAAGCCGATTTGGCCCTGCGCGAATCGGCCAGCCCGGAAGAGCTCAAGCAGTCGTTGCAAAACATTGGCCGCGCCAGCATCCGGGCCACGCGCACCGTCAACCAGCTGTTGTCCATGGCGCGCGCAGAAAGCGGCTTGCTCCACCAAAGTTTGCAAGCTTGTGACGGGGTGAGCTTGGTGCAATCGGCCATGCTCGAGAGCTTGCCCTTGGCCATGGACAAGGGCATCGACCTGGGCTATGAGGGCCTGGACAGTGACGACCCGCAAGCGCAGCTGATGGGCAACCCCACCTTGCTCAAGGAGCTCATTCGCAACCTCATCGACAACGCCATTGCCTACACCCCTTGCACCGAGGAGCGGCCCGGCATCGTGACAGTTCGCACCGTGGCGGATGCGAGTGCGGGCACCTTGCAGTTGCAAGTGGAGGACAACGGGCCTGGCATTCCCGAGTCTGAACGTGAAGCCATCTTTGAGCCGTTCTACCGCGCGCTGGGCAATGCGGTGGATGGCTCGGGCTTAGGGTTGCCCATCGTGCGAGAGATTGCGGCCAAGCACGGCGGCAGCGTGCACGTGGAAGACGCCCAGCCCAACCAAACCCCACCTGGCACCCGCATGGTGGTGATCCTGCCCCTGGCCCCGGCTCAGGCCTGAAGCCCAAGCCAAACGGCGCGCGTCAGCTGGCGGCCATCACGTTGAGCACCAGGCGTTCGCGGGCCATGGCGCGGGCCACCGCCGGGGCTTGGGCCACGCGTTGCACAAAGGCCCACAGCGCAGGGTGTTGCTCGGGGGCGATGCCCGCCAGGGTGCCCCAACGCAGCAAGGTCAGGGCATAGGCGTCGAGGGGACCCAGGTGGTCGCCCGCCAGCCAAGGCTGGCCCGTGGCCAAGCGCTGCTCCACTTGCGCCTGCAATTGCTGCAAATGCTGCACATACCGTTCGCGGGCCGTGGCCTTGATGCTGTGCTGGGCCGCCTCGTCAGGGCTGAACTTGTAGGGCATGAACACATGGCTGAACGTGGCGTGCACCGTGTTGTTCATCCAGGCCAGCAACGACAAGGCCTGGGTGCGCGCCAAGCCCGAGGCCGGCAAAAACCCGTGGTTCGGAAAAAGGGCGTCCAGGTGCAACACGATGGCCACGATTTGCGTGATGGCCTGGCCATCGTGCACCAGCACGGGCACCTGGCCATTGGGGTTGAGGGCCAAAAACTCGGCTTCGTTTTGCTCGCCTTTGTGCAGCTTGAGCATGCGCGCATCAAACGCTTGCTCGGTGGCTTCGAGCATCACATGGGGCACAAACGAACAGGCACCGGGGCCGAAATACAGCGTCAAGCTCATGGGGAAGTCTCCTTGCCAGGGCTCAAAATTTTCAACTCTTGGGGGCGTAATTCCTCGGAGGCGCGAACCGGGTTCTGGGGCGTTTCGTGGGGCAAGGGCATCCAGTCGGACCACCCCATTTGCCAAGCCAAGAGCAAGCCATTGGCTCCCAACAAAGCCAGCACCAACAGACCACGCCACAACCAACCCATGTTCACTCCCCTTTTGTTTCGCTGCCCAGGCTCAAGGACACCTCGTCGCTGTTCACGGTGCGCACGCCATGCGACGTTTGCACCCGCAAGCCACCCTCGGCGTCCACGCCTTGCACAATGCCGCTGAGGCCATCACTCATGCGCACCGAGCGGCCCTTCAGGGCATCGCGTGCATCGTAGCGCGAATGCCAAGCGGCCCAACCCTGAGTCTCGAAGTCCCGCAAGGCTTGCATCAGGGGCGGCACCACCGTCGCCAACACCGCCGGCGCGCTGCGCGCGTCGCCCAGAGCCTGCAGCCCAATCGGTGGCGTGCGAAAGCGTTCAGGGCCAGGTGGAGGGGACTGCACGTTGATGCCCAGACCCACCACCACGCGCCCTTCATGCGCACTCATTTGGGTGGTCTCAATCAAGATGCCAGCCAGTTTGCGCGGCGCAGGGTCGGCGAAGACCCACACATCGTTGGGCCATTTGAGCCGTAACCCCAAAGCCCCCGCGGGGTCCAAGGCCTCGGCCACCGTGACGCCCACCACCAGCGAGAGTGCAGCCCAGCGCTGCGGCCTGAGCGTGAGGCCCAGGGACATCATCAGGCACTCGCCCGGCTGGCTGTGCCACTGGCGGCCCAAGCGCCCCCGGCCCGCGGTTTGGTGTTCGGCCACCAACAGCGTGGGCCAGACTTCGGGCTGGCGCGCACGGCGCATGAGTTCGGCGTTGGTGGAATCGATCTCGCCCACCACCTCCACGCTAAAACCCGGCCACTGGGGTGCCAGCTGCTCCCACAGGTCTTCGGCCGGCCAGCGCAATTGCACGCCCATGGGCTGTCGCTTCAGCTGGCGTGGGGCTTGTGCTTGCCCTTGTTTTTGCTTTTGCCCTTGCCCTTGCTTTTGCGTTTGGATTTGGCCGGCTTGGACTCGGCAAGCATGGTGCCCCGACAAGATCGCGCACCGCACCAGCACGGGTATTCGGCTCGCTCTTTTTCGGTGATGGGGCCATCGAGCACCAAGCCATAGTTGTAGTTCAGCTCTTCGCCCACCGGAATGTTGCGCAAGGCTTTGATGAACACGCGGCCATCGACTTCATCGGCTTCGCAATTGGGTTCGCACGAGTGGTTGATCCAGCGTGAGGCATTGCCCCCATACAGGGCATCGATCACATGCCGGTCATCGATGTGAAAGTAAAACGTGTGGTTGGGGTCAGAGGGGTCGTGCGGGTGGCGGCGCAAGGCTTCTTTCCAACTGATCACCTCGCCCACATACTCAATGATGGGCTCACCGGCCTTCAAGGGCTGCAGGGCAAACACCCCTTTGCCGTGCACGCCTGAACGGCGCACCTGAATGCGACGCCCGTCGCTGGAAGGAGTTTGCGCCTTGGCGCTGGATTTGGGAGGTGATTGCGGTTTCACTGAAAAACCTGATAAGTTGAATTCATGTGCACGCGCACGTGTGCGCGTGCGTGCGCGCGAGGCCGCATTGTAGGCATAGCGCAACTCAACCCTCTTTCGGATGGAATGGTGTTCATGAGCAAGACCCTGGTGATCGCTGAAAAACCCTCTGTTGCCCAAGACCTGGTCCGGGCACTGACCCCCTCAAGCGGCAAGTTTGAAAAACATGCCGAGCACTTTGAAAACGACACCTATGTGGTGACCAGCGCCGTGGGCCATTTGGTGGAAATCCAGGCGCCCGAGGCCTTTGATGTGAAGCGCGGCAAATGGAGCTTTGCGCACTTGCCGGTGTTGCCGCCGCACTTCGACCTCAAGCCCGTCGAGAAAACCAAGTCGCGCCTGAACGCGGTGGTGAAGCTGGCCAAGCGCAAAGACGTGAGCGCCCTCATCAACGCTTGTGACGCGGGCCGCGAAGGCGAGCTCATCTTCAACCTGATTGCGCAATACGCGGGCGGCGTCAAAGGCTTGGGCAAGCCGGTGCAGCGCCTGTGGTTGCAATCCATGACGCCGCAAGCCATTCGCGATGGTTTCGAGCACCTGCGCAGCGAACACGACATGGCGGGCTTGGCCGACGCTGCGCGCAGCCGCTCGGAAGCCGACTGGCTGGTGGGCATCAATGGCACCCGCGCCTTCACGGCATTCAATTCACGCGATGGCGGCTTTTTCCTCACCACGGTCGGTCGGGTCCAAACCCCCACCCTGAGCTTGGTGGTGGATCGTGAACAACTCATCCGTAAATTCGTGAGCCGTCCCTATTGGGAAATCCACGCCAACTTTGGCTTGCCCAACGGCCAATACCCGGGCCGCTGGTTCAACCCCAAGCACCAAAAATCGACCGACGATGGCGAGCTCAAAGAAGAGCGCCTCTGGACTGAAGCCCAAGCCCGGGCCATCGCCGAGGCCGTGAGCCAACAGCGTGCTGAAGTCAGCGAAGAGAGCAAACCCAGCAACAAAGGCTCACCGGGTTTGTTCGACCTCACCTCGTTGCAACGCGAAGCGAACAACCGTTTTGGCTTTTCAGCCAAGACCACGTTGGCTTTGGCCCAAAGCCTGTATGAGCGCCACAAGGCCCTCACCTACCCCCGAACCGATTCGCGGCATTTGCCCGAAGACTATTTGCCCACGGTCAACCAAACCGTCGCGGCCCTGGCCAAGTCGGGCTATGCCACCGTGGCCCCTCATGCCAAAGAGGCCTTGGCGCAGGGTTACCTCAAGCCCAGCAAAAAGATCTTCGACAACAGCAAGGTGCGCGACCACTTCGCCATCATTCCCACGGGTGAAGTGCCCAGCGGCCTGTCGGAGGCCGAGTTCAAGCTTTACGACTTTGTGGTCAAGCGCTTTTTGGCGGCCTTTTTCCCAGCCGCCCAATTTCTGGACACCACCCGCATCAGCCGGGTGCAGGCCTTGGGTGAAACCCAGCATTTCAAAACCACGGGTCGGGTGCTCAAAGACCCGGGCTGGATGCGCGTGTATGGCAAGAGCGCCGAGCCCGAGCCCGATGAAGACCAAGACAAAGTCCTCACCCCCTTGCAAGGTGCAACCCAGGCGAGCGTGGACGAGGCCGAACTCAAGGCCCTGCACACCCGACCCCCGGCGCGCTACAGCGAATCGACGCTGCTGGGCGCCATGGAGAGTGCGGGCAAGCAAATGGAGGACGACGACTTGCGCGAGGCCATGACCGACAAAGGCTTGGGCACCCCCGCCACGCGCGCGGCCATCATTGAAGGCTTGCTGAACGAAAAATACATGCTGCGCGATGGCAAGGAGCTCATCCCCACGGCCAAGGCCTTCCAGCTCATGACGCTGTTGCGCGGCCTGGAAGTGGAAGAACTCACGCGTGCCGACCTCACCGGCGAGTGGGAACACAAGCTGTCGATGATGGAAAAAGGCCAGCTCTCCCGCGAGGCCTTCATGCGCGACATTCAGGCCATGACCGAGCACATCGTGCAAAAGGCCAAAACCTACGACCGCGACACCGTGCCGGGCGACTACGCCACCCTCAGCACGCCCTGCCCCAAGTGTGGCGGCGTGGTGAAAGAAAACTATCGCCGCTACACCTGCACGGGCACACCGGGCCAAGCCGAGGGCTGCGGTTTCTCGTTTGGCAAAACCCCGGGGGGGCGCACCTTCGAGCCCACCGAAGTGGAGCAGTTTGTGCGCGACAAGCGCATTGGCCCCTTGGAGGGTTTTCGCTCCAAAGCCGGCTGGCCGTTCACCGCCGAGCTGGCTTTAAACTTCGACGACGAGACGCAAAACTGGAAGCTGGAGTTTGACTTTGGCGACCAAGGCAAGGACGACGAAACCGGCGAGCTGGTCGACCTGAGCGCCTCACCCGCGCTGGGCGTTTGCCCGCGCTGTGGCGGCGCCGTGCATGCCCACGGCAGCAACTACGTGTGCGCCAAGAGCGTGCCCACGCACGAGCAAGCCACGCCCAGCTGCACCTTCAAGAGCGGTCGCATCATCTTGCAACAGCCCATTGAGCCCGAGCAAATGCAAAAGCTGCTGAGCACGGGCAGCACCGACTTGCTCGAGAAGTTCATCTCCATGCGCACGCGCCGCCCATTCAAGGCCAAGCTCAAATGGGATGCCGAGGCCGACAAGGTGAGCTTTGAGTTTGAGCCCAGCAAATACCCACGCAAAACCCCAGCGGGCGCCGCCGCCTCAGGCGCTGGCGGGGCTGGGCGCGCCAAGGCCCCAGCCAAGACGGCCAAAAAGACAGCCGCGAAAAAAACCGCAGCCCCCAAAGCCCCGCGCAAGACCGCCGCCAACAAGCGGCCCAGTGCCGCGCTGGCCGCGGTGATTGGCGACGCCCCCACCAACCGCACCGCCGTCATGAAGCAGCTGTGGGACTACATCAAGGCACAAGGCCTGCAAGACCCCAAAGACAAGCGCACCATCCAAGCCGATGCGAAGCTGCAAGCGGTGTTGGGCAAACCCAGCGTGGGGATGTTTGAATTGGCAGGCCTGATTGGGCCGCACCTGAACGACCTCTGATCAGTCCAACCGGGACCACACCGCCTCGGGCAGCTCGATGGGCTGGCCATGCGGTGTGGCGTGCGCAGCCTCGTCCCAAGCCTGGTTCAAGGCGGCCAGCTGGCTGGCCTTGGCCAAGCCCTTGGTTTGCACCAACTGCTCCAAGGCGTCGAGCCAGTGCAAGTAGTAATCGTGACCATCCAAGGCCTCCCCACGTTGCTGGGCCTTGGCGATCACCTGGCTAAGGGTTTGGGCCCACTCGGGCCAAGTGAAGCACCCTTGGGCATGCAAAGCCACGGTGGTGGCAAAGGCCTGGGCTTGCCAAGGCTGGGCAAACACCTGCTCATCACCCAGGGGGGGCAGGGTCAGGCCTTCGCCACACTGCGAGGCGATGTCGGCCAAGGTGGCTTGCGCGCTCGATGTCGTCATGGTTGGCCCTGGGGGTCGTCAACGGGCAACAAATGGGTTTCCCACAAATCGAGGTGCACCGAGGCCCTGGGCTCGGCCGACTCGCCCCACAAGGCGCTGGCGTCGAAACACACGGAATACAACCAACTCACCACCTCGGGCTCACCGGTCTGGCGGTGGGCATTGGCGTCGGCCAGCACATGGGGACCATGCACACGGGCAATCACCCCTTCCCGCCCACGGGCGTAGCGCGGCAAGCGCGTGTGGGTGGCTGGATGCATGAGGCGCGTGCGCACCGCTTGGCCCACCGCAAAGCGAGCCGGCGTGGCGCTGGGCCGCTCGGTGGGCGAGCCCGCAGCCAAGGCCGCGTCGACTTGATCGGCTTGGAGGATGCGGGGCAGCTTCAAGCCCGGTTGTTGAAGTTCGCCCGAGGCCCACTCCTCGGCGGTCACGGCGCCGCGCGCCACCAGCAAGCTCTCCAAGGCCGCCAGCCAAATGCCGTAATAGCTCGAACCCAAATACGTGGCTGCGGGCAAAGACTCCCGCGCATGGCGCGAGGCATCAAGGTTCCACAGCCCAGTCGCACCCATGGCCAAGGTCATGGCCAAGGCGTGTCGCTCCCACTCGGCATGAAAGACGGGCTCATGGGCTTCGGGTCGCACCGGCCCAAAGCCTTGCATGCCGCCCAGATCGTGCGCGCTATTCATGGCTGGGCTCCCGCGACCTCAACGTGCTCACTGGCCTGCGGTGGCATGGCCAAGCCCGTGCCAATCATGCTGTCGCGCGTGACCAGCGTGGCCAGTTGCTGGGCCGTCCAGCCCTCGGTGCCCGCCGGCCGGTGGGGAATCACCAGGTATCGAACCTCAGCGGTGGAGTCCCACACCCGCACATGCATCGACTCGGGCAAGGTGACGCCAAAGTCGGCCAGCACGGCACGCGGCTCCATCACGGCGCGGCTGCGGTAGGGCGCGCTTTTGTACCAAACGGGGGGCAAGCCCAGCACCGGCCAGGGGTAGCAACTGCACAGGGTGCAAACCACCAGGTGGTGCTCGGTCTCGGTGTTGAACAAGGCCACCATGTGCTCGCCCTGGCGCCCCTGATGCCCCAGTGAGGCAATCGCTGCCGTGGCGTCTTCGGCCAGCCAGCGGGCGTATTCGGGCTCGGTCCAAGCCTTGGCCACCACCTGCGCACCGTTGTGCGGGCCCACTTCGGTTCCGTAGGTTTCAATGATGCGATCCAAGGCGACCGGGTCCAGGTAGCCCTTTTGCGTCAGCAGGGACTGCAAGGCCCGCACCCGCAGCTCTTCAGCGCCGAGGTGGCTGCGGTCATGATCGTGATCGTGATGGTTGTGGTCGTGTGGCATGGAATGACCCTGAGTGGCTTGCGGGTTCAAGCGGCCATCTTACGAGGGAGGGGGGCCGCATACAATGCCCGATTCACAGGGTCGGCGCCACTTGGGCGTCGATTCGATCCATCCGAAATTCAAGGAGTCCTTGTGTTCATTTCCAACGCTTACGCCCAAGCCGCTGCTGGCGCCGATGCCGGCAACCCCTTGCTCAGCATGCTGCCCCTGGTGCTCATGTTTGTGGTGCTGTATTTCGTCATGATTCGCCCCCAAATGAAGCGCCAAAAAGAAACCAAAGCCATGCTCGAAGCTTTGTCCAAAGGCGACGAAGTGGCCACCGCTGGCGGCATTCTGGGCAAGATCACCCAACTGGGTGAGCACCACTTGCACCTTGAAATTGCCGCTGGCGTGGAAATTCAGATGCAACGCAACGCCGTCATTCAGGTGTTGCCCAAAGGCTCACTGAAGTGATCCCAGGCGCCCATGGGCGCCTGCCACCCTCCCCAACTCTGCGCACCTCGCGCCCTCTGGCATGAATCGTTACGCCCTTTGGAAATATGTGGTGATCGTGGTGGCCTTGCTCATCGGCGTCACCTACACCCTGCCCAACTTTTTTGGCGAAGCGCCTGCCGTTCAGGTGTCGCCCGCCAAGACCAGCAGCAAAGTCGACTTGCAAACCCAGGCCCGGGTCGAGGCCGCTTTGAAGCAAGCTCAAATCACCATCGACGCCCTGAGTCTTGACGGCGCATCGCTCAAGGTTCGCCTGCCCAACACCGACGCGCAGCTCAAAGCCAAGGACATCATTCAGTCCACCCTCAACCCCGCGTCCCAAGACCCGGCGTATGTGGTGGCCCTGAACCTCATCCCCCGCACGCCCAGCTGGCTCACCGCCTTGCATGCCGCCCCCATGTATTTGGGGCTGGACTTGCGCGGTGGCGTGCACTTCATGCTGCAAGTCGACATGCCCGCCGCGCTCAAGCAGCGCCTCGACGCCTTGTCTGGCGATTTGCGCACCACCTTGCGCGACAAAAACATTCGCCATGCCGGTATCGCGCGCAATGGCGCTGAAATCGAAATTCGCTTCCGCGATGCCCCCACCCTGCAAGCGGCCAACGCCCTCCTGGCCGAACAATTTGCCGACTTGCTAGTGAGCACGGGCACCCAAGGCAGCGACTTGGTGTTGCGCGCCGCGCTCAAGCCAGCCTCGGCCCTGAAGGTTCAAGAGCAAGCCCTGAAGCAAAACATCACCACCTTGCACAACCGCATCAACGAGCTGGGCGTGGCCGAGCCGGTGATTCAGCAACAAGGCCTGGACCGCATCGTGGTGCAACTGCCTGGCGTGCAAGACACCGCCAAGGCCAAAGACATTTTGGGTCGCACCGCCACGTTGGAGCTGCGCTTGGTGGATGAATCCACCGAAGGCCGTGCCGCCGAATTCGGCACGGGCCCCGTGCCTTTTGGTGCCGAGCGCTACCTCGACCGCAGCGGCCAAGCCGTCATCGTCAAGCGCCAAGTGCTGCTCACCGGCGACAACCTCACCGACGCCCAGCCCGGCTTTGACAACCAAACCCAAGAGCCGGCGGTGCACCTCACGCTCGACGCCAAGGGCGCGCGCATCTTCAAAGACATCACGCGCGAAAACATCAACAAGCGCATGGCCATCCTGTTGTTCGAAAAGGGCAAGGGCGAAGTGGTCACCGCGCCCGTCATCCGTTCGGAAATTGGTGGCGGTCGCGTGCAAATCTCGGGGCGCATGACCACCACCGAGGCCTACGACACCGCGCTGCTCTTGCGTGCAGGCTCGCTGGCTGCACCCATGGAAATCATTGAAGAGCGCACCATTGGCCCGAGCCTGGGCGCTGAAAACATTGCCAAAGGCTTTGACAGCGTCACCTGGGGCTTTGTGGCCGTGGCCGCCTTCATGTGCGTGTATTACCTGCTGTTTGGCGTGTTCTCGTCGCTGGCGCTGGCGGTGAACCTGTTGCTGCTCATTGCCATCTTGTCGATGCTGCAAGCCACCCTCACCTTGCCCGGCATGGCGGCCATGGCCTTGGTGCTGGGCATGGCCATCGACTCCAACGTGCTGATCAACGAGCGCGTGCGCGAAGAGCTGCGCAACGGTGCGGCTCCGCAAACGGCGATTCATCAGGGTTACGAGCGGGCATGGGCCACCATTCTGGATTCCAACGTCACCACCCTGATTGCGGGTCTGGCCTTGTTGGCCTTTGGCTCGGGCCCTGTGCGTGGCTTTGCGGTGGTGCATTGCCTGGGCATTCTCACCAGCATGTTCTCGGCCGTGTTTTTCTCGCGCGGGCTTGTCAACCTTTGGTATGGGCGCCAAAAGCGCCTGAAGACGGTGTCCATTGGCACCGTTTGGCGTTCGGAGTCCTGAGCCATGGAATTTTTCCGCATCCGCAAAGACATTCCCTTCATGCGCCATGCGCTGGTGTTCAACGTCGTTTCGTTCATCACCTTCGTGGCCGCTGTGTTTTTCTTGTTCAGCCGTGGCCTACATTTGTCGGTGGAGTTCACCGGCGGCACGCTCATGGAGGTGAGCCTGTCCAAGCCCGCCGAGCTCGACCCCTTGCGCAAAGGCATTGAGGGGCTGGGCTACAACGACGTGGTGGTGCAAAACTTTGGCACGGCGCGTGAGGTCATGATTCGCTTGCCTTCGGTCAAGGGTCAGTCCTCGGCCCAGCAAAGCGAACACGTCATGGCCCTGATCAAGGCCCAAGACACCCAAGCCGAGTTGCGCCGTACCGAATTCGTGGGCCCTCAAGTGGGCGACGAGCTGGCCACCAACGGACTCAAGGCCCTGGCCTTCGTGGTGGTGGGCATCATGATTTACCTGGCGCTGCGCTTCGAGTGGAAATACGCCGTGGCTGGCATCGTGGCCAACCTGCACGACGTGATCATCATCTTGGGCTTTTTCGCCTTTTTCCAGTGGGAGTTCTCACTGGCGGTGCTGGCCGCCGTGCTGGCGGTGCTGGGCTATTCGGTGAACGAATCGGTGGTGATTTTCGACCGGGTGCGCGAAAACTTCCGCCGTTACCGCAAGCTCAACACCGTGGAAGTGATTGACAACGCCATCACCGCCACCATCAGCCGCACCATCATCACCCATGGCAGCACGCAGCTGGTGGTGCTGTCCATGCTGCTCTTTGGTGGCCCCACCCTGCACTACTTTGCCCTGGCCCTGACCATCGGCATTTTGTTTGGCATTTATTCGTCGGTGTTTGTGGCGGCGGCCTTGGCCATGTGGCTGGGCATCAAGCGTGAAGACCTGATCAAGTCGGGTTCACGCAAAGACCACGACCCGGATGACCCCAACGCTGGCGCGATGGTGTGAATTCAGTGCGGCACCCGCTCCGGGTCGTCGCACAGTTCGTCGAGGATGAGGGCATCGGGCTCCACGCCAAAGCCCCAATAGACCATCAAGGCAATGATCTTGAACTCATCGAGGGCAATGGGGTTGCCCTCGACGGCCATGGCGCGATCGATCATGATTTCGCGCAGTGCCGGGCTGAGTTTGCCGGCTGACTCCAAAAACAACAAAAAGCCCAAGCCGTCGGCGCCCAAGTGCTGCTGCTCTTGCAAGGTGAAGACGCGCACGCTGTTGGCCTGAGGGGCCAGCAACAGCGCTTCCCCCGTGGCGGGTTCGTGGGGCTTGCCCGTTTCGACGTCGGCTTGGCAGGCGTCAGCGGCCAGGCTCAGGCCGGCCAGCCAATCGAGGGCCTGCTCGATTTCGTCGGAATCAAAACCCGCCGCGCTGAGCTTGCGGCCGAGTTGGGGCAATTCCGGGCAGTTGTCACCGCGCCAGAAATGCTCATAGACATAGACGAGAACATCGAACATGGAAACAAATATACCGGCTTTTGGCGTCGTGCGCGTGTGCCCCGCGCGGCAAGGCTTAAATTGCATGCAGCGCCTGGTATTGACCCGACGGCAGTTCGGCCAAACGCCCCATCAGCAGCCATTCGCTCAGGGCCGCCAGCACCTGCTCGGGGGGGTGGCCGGTGGTTTGGCACAGGGCGTCAATGCTCACCGGCGCTTGCACGCACGGCCACAAACCCAAGGGGTCGGGGCCGGGGCAAAGGTCTTGGCTGGGCGTGCCCCCCTCGACCAGAGGTGCGGCAGTGGCCACCAAGGCCGACCATGGCCCTTGCGCCAAAGCTTGGGTGATGTCGCTCACGGTTTCCACCAAGGTGGCCCCTTCGCGCAACAAGGCATGACAGCCCTTGGCCAGGCTGGAGTGGATGCTGCCGGGCACGGCCAAGACCTCTTTGCCCATTTCCAGCGCCATCAGGGCCGTGATCAGTGAGCCCGAGCCCAAGGCCGCCTCCACCACCAGCACCCCATCCACACTGGCAGCAATGAGCCGGTTGCGCTCGGGAAAGTGATGCGGCCTCGCACTCGCCCCCAAGGGGTATTCGCTGATCAACAGGCCTTGGCTGGCCACCCGATGCGCCAGCGCCTGATGCCGACGCGGGTAGACCCGGTCCACGCCCGTGCCCACAAACGCCACCGTGGCGCAACCGGGCAGGCCCTGCGCCGCCAAAGCCCCTTCATGGGCTGCGCCATCGATGCCCAAAGCCAACCCCGACACGATGCACACCCCCAAGCCGCGCAAGGCTTTGGCGAATTGACGCGCGTTGAGCAAGCCCTGCGGCGTGGGGTTGCGCGAACCCACGATCGCCAGCATGGGGCCTTGCCAGCTCGCATCGCATGACCAATCCCCCACCCCGCAGCCTTGCACCCACACCTGTTGCGGGGGGCGGTGCAGGGCCCGCCAGCGTTCGGGATACGCGGGGTGGTCTGGGTGCCACACGGCCCGATCGGCTGGCTGGGCCTGCAGCCAGGCTTTGGTCAGGTCTTGCGGCGTGGGGGTTGCTGGCAGGTGGGGCAGAGGGACTTGCATGGCATCCAGCCTAGGCCGCACCGCACCCCAGTGGGCTGGGTGACACCCCACGCATTTGCCGATCACAACTGCACCCCATGGGGTTGTTGGGAGGGGCCGATAATTCAGTCATGGCATTGCTCAACATCCTTTGTTTCCCCGACGAACGTTTGCACATCGTGGCCAAGCCCGTGGCGAAGGTGGACGACGCCCTGCGCCAACAGATCGACGACATGTTCGAAACCATGTATCACGCCAAGGGCGTGGGTCTGGCCGCCACCCAAGTCGATTTCCATCAGCGCTTGATCGTCATCGACGTGTCGGAAGAGCGCGACCAGCCCATTGTGCTCATCAACCCCGAGCTGGAATGGGCCAGCACCGAACCCTTCGAATGGGAAGAGGGTTGCTTGTCGGTGCCCGGCATTTACGACAAGGTCCAACGCGCCGAACGGGTGCGTGTCAAAGCTCTGGACCGAGACGGCGAGCCCTTCTCGCTGGAAGCCGAAGGCCTGTTGGCGGTGTGCATTCAGCACGAAATGGATCACCTCAGGGGCAAGGTGTTTGTGGAATACCTGTCGCCGCTCAAGCGCAATCGCATCCGCAGCAAGATGATCAAAGCCCGCCGCGAACGCGAGCGAGACGCCGAATGACGCGTCCCTTGCGCGTGGCTTTTGCGGGCACCCCCGAATTCGCCGCCACCGCCTTGCAAGCGCTGATCGACGCCGGACACACCATGTGCCTGGTGCTCTCCCAGCCCGACCGACCATCGGGCCGTGGCCTCAAGCTGCAAGCCTCGGCCGTTAAGCAAGTGGCCTTGCAACACCAATTGCCCGTGGCCCAGCCCACGAGCTTGCGCCTCGATGGCCGCTACCCCGACGAAGCCGCCCAAGCCCGCGAGGCCTTGCTGGCGGCCCAGCCCGATGTGCTGGTGGTGGTGGCTTACGGCTTGCTGTTGCCCCAGTGGGTGCTTGATTTGCCGCCCCTGGGCTGCCTGAACATTCATGCCTCGCTGCTGCCGCGCTGGCGCGGCGCTGCACCCATTCACCGCGCCATTGAAGCGGGCGACACCGAAACCGGCGTGTGCATCATGCAAATGGACGCCGGCCTGGACACCGGCGCGGTGCGTCACCGCGTCACCGAAACCATTCGCCCCGACGACACCACCGCCCGCTTGCACGACCGCTTGGCCGCGCTGGGGGCCCAAGCGGTGTTGCACACCCTGTCGAACTGGGAAGCCTGCCCACCCCAAGCCCAAGCCACCGAGGGCGTGACCTACGCCCACAAAATCGACAAAGCCGAGGCCTTGCTGGACTGGCAACGCCCAGCCCTTGCGTTGGCGTGTCAAGTGCGGGCCTTCGACCCTTTTCCCGGTAGCCAAACCGAGTGGCTGGGCGAACGCCACAAAATTTGGGCGGCCCAGCCCCTGAGTGAAGCCCCAGCGGGTGCGCTCAACCCCGCCTTGCCGGGCACCGTGGTGGCCATGGGGCCACACGGCGTGGATGTCGCTTGTGGCACGGGGTGGTTGCGCGTCACCGAACTGCAGCGCCCCGGTGGCCGACGCCTGCCGGTGGCCGAGTTCCTCAAAGGTTCGGCCTTGGCGGTTGGTGTCACAGCTGCCCCTTTGCCCGACCCGGCCTGATGCGTGTTGGCGCTTTGTCAGCCTGCGCTTTTTATAATTTGCCACTTATTTTTTGAGACGGATCCCTCACCATGCACATTCTTCGATTGGCTGATTTGGCCGCCCAAGGGGCACTCCAAGGCAAACGGGTGTTCATTCGCGCCGACATGAACGTCCCCATGGACGCATCGGGACACATCACAGAAGACACCCGCATCCGGGCCAGCGTGCCGGGCATCCGTTTGGCCCTCGACGCGGGTGCCGCCGTCATGGTCACCACACACCTGGGCCGCCCCACCGAGGGCGAATTGCGGCCCGAAGATTCGCTGGCGCCGGTGGCGCGCCGCTTGAGTGAATTGCTGGGCCAAGACGTGCCCTTGGTCACCCAATGGGTCGATGGCGTGAGCGTCGCGCCCGGCCAAGTGGTCATGCTGGAGAACTGCCGCGTCAACCCCGGCGAAAAGAAAAACGACGAAGCCTTGTCCCAGCGCATGGCCCAGTTGTGCGACGTTTACGCCAACGACGCCTTTGGCACCGCCCACCGTGCCGAGGCCACCACCCACGGCATCGCCCGCTTCGCGGCAGTGGCCTGTGCGGGCCCCTTGCTGTCGGCAGAAATCGACGCCATCTCCCAAGCCCTGGCCCAACCCAAGCGCCCCTTGGTGGCCATCGTGGCGGGCTCCAAAGTCAGCACCAAACTCACCATTCTGCAATCGCTGGCCAAGAACGTCGACCAACTGATTGTTGGCGGTGGCATTGCCAACACCTTCATGCTTGCCAGTGGCCTGCCCATTGGCAAAAGCCTGGCCGAGCCCGACTTGGTGAACGAAGCCAAGGCCGTGATGAGCGCCATGCAAGCGCGGGGGGCGGCCGTGCCCATCCCCACCGATGTGGTGGTGGCCAAGACCTTCTCGGCCGATGCCCCGGCCACCATCAAGGCGGCGCAAGACGTGGCCGACGACGACCTGATCTTGGACATTGGCCCCGACACCGCTGCGGTGCTGGCCAAGCAGTTGCAAGCCGCGGGCACCATCGTGTGGAACGGTCCGGTGGGTGTGTTTGAAATGGCTCCCTTCGAGCACGGCACCAAAACGCTGGCCCAGGCCATTGCCCAATCCAGCGCTTTCAGCATCGCTGGCGGCGGTGACACCCTCGCGGCCATTGCCAAATACGGCATCGAGTCGCAAGTGGGCTACATCTCCACTGGGGGTGGCGCCTTTTTGGAAGTGCTCGAAGGCAAAACCCTTCCCGCCTTTGACATCCTCATGCAACGCGCCAAGGGCTAAGCCCTTGCTTGGGCGCCTTAGGCCATGAAAAAAGCGACCCGAGGGTCGCTTTTTGGTTGGGACACCTGCTTGCAGCTTAAGCGGCGGTGATCCAGTAGCCCGCGTTGAAGGGGCTGCTCATGCGCAAGGCCAAGGGCGACACGTCCAACAATTTGTCGGTGGGCATGCGCTCGGCTTCGACTTCGATTTGGGCTTCGTCGACTGGGCGAACCAGGCCGGCTTGAGGCGCAATGGCCACCGAGAACGAATAGAAGCAACGGAAGGGGATCTTGCGATCGCTCCAGTAGTCGGCGGCTTCGCGGAAGAGGTCGAGCAATTGCTCACGCGCTTCTTTGTCGAACTTGGCATGGGCCGGCACGTGTTCGAGCACCAACACAAAACCCGGCTGCGAGCCCGACTTGTAGAGCACGTCGGTCATGCTGTCGTAGAGCGAGTCGTAGTTTTTGGTGGCCGTGGCGGGGAAAGTGAACTGGTTGGCAATGGAGTCCAACACGTCTTGCTTGCTTTGCGCAGCCGCCAAATTGGCATAGAGGAAGTGGTGACCCAAGCCGCTGGCAGCGTCTTGCAGGTCGCTCACGCGAAATGCCCGAATGGACTGAACGATGTTGTTTTTGATGTGACGAAGTGGCATGTCCATCTCCGTAATTCCTTGGTGCAGTGCGAGGGGTGTTCGGGTTATCCCCAAACGAGAAAACCCGAATTGTGACGGTTTAGTCACGAAAAGGCAACTGCTTTGAGCCCAAGGCCCAGTCGGGGCGGTGGAATTGCACCAAAGTGGTGCAATTCAGCGCTTAACGCGAGGCGTTGGCGTCCACCACCGTGAGTGCGGTCATGTTGACCACTCGGCGCACCGTGGCGCTGGCGGTGAGCACATGGACCGGCTTGGCCGCCCCCAGCAGCACCGGGCCCACCGCAATGCCCTGACCTGCCGCCGATTTGAGCAAGTTGTAGGCAATGTTGGCCGAATCGAGGTCGGGGAAGACCAGCAAATTGGCGTCGCCCGACAACGTGGAGTCGGGCATGATGCGCCCGCGTGCCACCGAATCGAGGGCCACATCGCCGTGCATTTCGCCGTCGATTTCCAGCCATGGCGCTTTGGCTTGCACCAGGGCCAACGTGGCGCGCATTTTTTTGGCTGACTCGTGGTTGTGCGAGCCAAAGTTGGAGCTCGACAACAGAGCCGCCATGGGACGAATGCCAAAGCGCAGCATTTCTTCGGCGGCCATGATGGTGATCTCGGCCAATTGCTCGGCGGTGGGGTCTTGATTGACGTGCGTGTCCACCAAAAACACTTGGCGATTGGGCAGCAGCAAACCGTTCATGCAGGCATAGGTGGAGATGCCAGGGCGATGACCAATGATGGGCCGAATGAAGTTCAGGTGCACATCGGGCGTGCTCCAGGTGCCGCAAATCATGCCGTCGACGTCGCCGTTGTGCAGCAACATGGTGCCAATGAGCGACAAGCGGCGGCGCATTTCAATTTTGGCCAATTGCTCGGTCACGCCTTGGCGGCACATGAGGCGGTGATAGGTTTGCCAGAACTGGCGGTAACGGCTGTCTTGCTCGACGTTGACCACCTCGTAGTCCAGGCCTTCGCGCAAGCGCAAACCAAAGCGGGCAATGCGCTGGGCAATGATCTCGGGGCGACCAATGAGAACCGGCTGCGCCAGACCTTCGTCGACCACGATTTGCACCGCACGCAACACGCGCTCGTCTTCGCCCTCGGCATAGGCCACGCGCTTGCGCTCGGCTTGCTTGGCGGCGGCGTAAATGGGCTTCATGATGGAGCCCGAGGCATACACCAGCGACTGCAGTTTTTCGCGGTAAGACGCCATGTCGGCGATGGGCCGACGGGCCACGCCGCTGTCGATGGCCGCTTGCGCCACGGCGGGCGCGATCTTGACCATGAGGCGCGGGTCGAACGGCTTGGGAATCAGGTATTCGCGGCCAAAGCTCAACTTCTCTCCCGCATAAGCAGCGGCCACCACTTCGTTTTGCTCGGCCTGTGCCAAATCGGCAATGGCTTGCACCGCTGCAATTTCCATTTCAGAGGTGATGGTGGAAGCCCCCGCATCGAGCGCACCCCGGAAGATGTAGGGGAAGCACAGCACGTTGTTGACTTGGTTGGGGTAGTCGGTGCGGCCCGTGGCCAGAATGGCATCGGCACGAACCGCCTTGGCGTCTTCGGGCAGGATTTCGGGCGAGGGGTTGGCCAGTGCCAGAATGAGTGGGTTCTCGGCCATGTGGGCCACCATCTCAGGCTTGAGCACACCCCCGGCCGACAAACCCAAAAACACATCGGCGCCGCGAATCACCTCGGCCAACTGGCGCTCATCGGTGACTTGCGCAAATTGCGCCTTGTCGTCGTCCATCAGCTCGGTGCGGCCTTGGTAAACCACGCCCGCCAAATCGGTGACCCAAATGTTTTCGCGGAGCATGCCCAGCTTGAGCAACAAACCCAGGCACGCCAGCGCCGCAGCGCCAGCGCCCGAGGTGACCAGCTTCACCTGGGTGATGTCTTTGTTGACCACCTTCAAGCCATTCAGAATGGCCGCACCCACCACAATGGCTGTGCCGTGTTGGTCGTCGTGAAACACCGGAATGCTCATGCGCTCGCGCAGCTTGCGCTCGACGTAGAAGCAGTCGGGGGCCTTGATGTCTTCGAGGTTGATGCCGCCAAACGTGGGCTCCAGAGCAGCAATCACGTCGACCAGCTTGTCGAGGTTTTTCTCGTTGATTTCGATGTCGAACACATCGATGCCGGCGAATTTCTTGAACAAAACCGCCTTGCCCTCCATGACGGGCTTGGCCGCCAGCGGGCCAATGTCGCCCAGGCCCAGCACCGCCGTGCCGTTGGTGACCACGGCCACCAGGTTGCCCCGGCTGGTGTAGCGGAATGCGGCATCGGGGTCTTTGACGATTTCTTCACAGGGAGCAGCAACGCCCGGCGAATACGCCAGCGACAAATCGTGTTGGTTGAGCAGCTGCTTGGTCGCGGTGATGGCCAATTTGCCCGGGACAGGGAACTCGTGATATTCGAGGGCAGCCTTTCGACGCTGTTCGTTGATTTGCGCTTTGTTGGGTGTATCGCTCATGTTGTTTGCCCATCCAAACCACCATGAACGGGCGTCTCCTGTGCGGGCATTGTAGGCTTGCAACAAAACCCCACAAGGACCGCTTAGTCGCGCATCAAATCCTCAATTTGACTCGGTTCTACGGGCACATCGCGCGTGATCAATTCGCACCCCTCGGGGGTCACCACCGCATCGTCTTCAATGCGAATGCCCACGTTCCAAAATGCCTCGGGCACATCGTCGGCGGGGCGCACATAAAGGCCTGGCTCGATGGTCAGCACCATGCCCGGTTGCAAGCGTCGGCTCGGGCGCACCGTCACCGATTGCTGGGTCAGCGGGTCCAAGCGGGCCTGCGCTTGGTGGGCCTCGGAGGGCTCCACATAACTGCCGCAGTCGTGCACATCCATGCCCAGCCAATGCCCCGTGCGGTGCATGTAAAAACGCGCGTAGCTGCGCTGCTCAATCACCGCGTCGAGCGAGCCCTGGAGCAAACCCAAGTCGAGCATGCCCTGCGCCAACACGCGCACTGCCGCCTCGTGTGGGTCATTGAAACGCGCGCCAGGCCGCGTGGCCTCGACGGCCGCACATTGACTGGCCAACACCAGCGAATACGCATCGCGCTGGGGTGCCGTGAACACCCCGTTGGCCGGAAAGGTGCGGGTGATGTCGCTGGCATACCCATCGAGCTCACAGCCCGCATCGATCAGCACCAAGTCGCCCGAACGCACCGGCGCTGAATCGGCGCGGTAATGCAAGACACAGGCATTGGGCCCCGCCGCCACGATGGAGGTGTAAGCCACCGACTGAGAACCGTGCCGCCGAAACTCGTGCAGGAGCTCGGCATCCAAATGAAACTCGCGCACGTCTTGCCCAGCCCGCGTCATGCGCGCACTCAATTGCATGGCCCGCACATGGGCCCCCGCGCTGATGCGCGCAGCACGGCGCATGATGGCCAATTCGTGATCGTCTTTGATGAGGCGCATCTCGTCGAGCAAGGCGCACACATCGCGCTGCTCGCCGGGGCATTGCACGCCCATGCGCACCTTGGCGCGCACCGCATTGAGCCAGCCCTCGACCTGCTGGGCCAAGCCTTCGTGCACCGCAAACGGCCACCACACGCAACGCTGGTTGGCCAGCGCCTCGGGCAAACGCTGCTCGCGCTCGGCACTGGACCACGCCCGCGTGACGCCCAAGCTCGCCACCGCCGCTTCGGGCCCCAGGCGAATGCCGTCCCAAATTTCGCGCTCCAGGTCTTTGGGCTGGCAAAACAGCCACGACTCACCCGTGGCAAACAACACCAAGGTGGCGTTGGGCTCCACAAACCCAGTGAGGTAATAAAAGTAACTGTCGTGCCGGTAGGGGTGATCGGAGTCGCGGTTGCGCGCCCGTTCGGGCGCGGTGGGCACAATGGCCACGCCGCCTTCGCCCAGTTGGGCAGCCAAGGCCGCACGGCGGCGGGCATACACAGAGTGGTCGGTCGTCATGGCGCCGATTGTGCCTGTGCCAAACGCTCGGGCGTGCCCACATCCGTCCATGCCCCCAGAAACACCTCGGCACTCACCCGGCCCTGATCCATGGCGGCGCGCAGCAGCGGCGCCAGCGGCAACGCCTGCCCCTCGGGGTTGCCAGCGGGCACCGATGTCCAGGGCGGCGCGAACAATTCACGCCGATACAGCGCGACGGTGCTGAAGGTGTAGCGCCGCTCGGGGTGGCCGGCTGGCAAGTTCAAGGCGCGGCCTTGGGCATCGAGGCCAAAGTCGCCCCCCGGGTTGTGCTCGGGGTTGGGCACCAACCACAGCTTGGCCAAGTCGCCACTGGCCCGAAACTGCGCCAAGGCTTGCGCGTCGTAAGCCAGCTGCGGCGCATGCACATCGCCCGCCATGACCCAAAACACCTCGTCGAGCATCGGCAGGGCACGCATCACCCCGCCCGCGGTTTCCAAAGCGCGGCCAAAGTCGCGCCCCTCGTGCGAGTAGCGCAACTGCTGGGTGCGGCCATCGGGCCCTTGCCACTGCTCGCCCAAGGCTTGTGGAATTTGTTCGCCCAACCAGGCGGTGTTGATCACCACCCGCGTCACCCCGCCCTGAAGCAAGGCCTGCAAATGCCAGCACAGCAAGGGCTGGCCCTTCACCGCCAACAAGGGCTTGGGGGTGTGATCGGTGAGCGGGCGCATGCGCTCGCCCCGGCCAGCGGCCAGCACCATGGCTTGGGCAGCAAACGATTCATTCATGGCCATCATTCTGACCTCACATGGGCAGGTGGTGACCGTAGCGTGTCGCCATGAAACCCTCGCCTTGTTCGAGCATGTAATAACGAAACGCCTCGGCCATGGGCGAGAGCAACCGCGCTTGCATGTGCACCACATTCCAGGCGCGCACCACGGGGCTGCCCACCACATCGAGCACCGCAATGTCGCCGTGCGCCAGCTCTTTGCCAATGGTGTGCAGCGACACAAACCCCAAGCCCAAGCCAGCCATCACCGCTTGCTTGAGGGTTTCGTTGCTGCTCACTTGCAAGTGAAAGCGGGGCTGCACATGGTGCTCTTCGAAATAACGCTCCATGGCCGCGCGCGTGCCTGAACCTTGCTCTCGCACCACAAAGTCGTGGGGGCGCAAATCTTCGGGCCCCAAGCGTCCCAGCTTGCACAAGGGGTGATCGGGCTGGGCCACAAACACCAGCGGGTGGGCCGCAAACGGCTCGGCACGGGTTTGCAGCTCTTTGGGCGGGCGGCCCATTACCGCCAAATCCACCTCGCTGGCTTGCAGCATGCGCACCAATTGCTCACGGTTGCCAATGGCCAGTTGAATGTCCACACCCGGGTGCGTTTGCCGAAAGTCAGCCAGCATGTGCATCAAAAAATACTTGGCCGTGCTCACCATGCCAATGGTGAGCAAACCCGTCTCGGCGCGAATCAGGCGGGCGGCGGCATCCTCGGCGTCTTTGATGGTGGCCAGGATTTTTCGGGCGTAAACCAGCATGTATTCGCCCGTGGTGGTGAGGCTCACCTTTTTGCCATTGCGCTCAAACAAAGGCATGCCCACATGCCCTTCGAGCTCCTTGACCTGCATGGTCACCGCCGGGGGCGTTAAATGCAGACTTTCTGCTGCACGGGCAAAGCTCAAGTGCCGGGCGACCTCGTTGAAGACGCGCAATTGGCGAAAAGTGGCGTTTTTCATTTAGTAATTTCTGAATGATGGCCCAATAAATTTTGAATTTACCTTATTCATCGAAGTTTTTACAGTCCCCCCATGCCCCGACCCCGGGGCCAGTCTTCAACGGAGAACCCCATGGACCAAAGCGCACGTTATGCCGATTTGAGCTTGCAAGAAGAGGCCTTGATGGCCGGTGGCCAACACATTCTGGTGGCCTACAAAATGAAACCCAAAGACGGCTACGGCTACCTGGAAGCCGCCGCGCACTTTGCGGCCGAATCCTCCACCGGCACCAACGTGGAAGTGAGCACCACCGACGAATTCACCAAAGGCGTGGACGCGCTGGTGTATTACATCGACGAGGCCTCCGAGGAAATGCGCATCGCCTACCCGATTGACCTCTTCGATCGCAACATCACCGATGGCCGCATGATGATGGTGTCGTTCCTGACCCTGTGCATTGGCAACAACCAGGGCATGGGCGACATCCAGCACGCCAAGATGTATGACTTCTTCATGCCGCCGCGAGCCATCCAGCTGTTCGACGGCCCCAGCAAAGACATCAGCGATTTGTGGCGCATCCTGGGCCGCCCCGTGCACGACGGCGGTTACATCTCGGGCACCATCATCAAGCCCAAGCTGGGCCTGCGTCCCGAGCCCTTTGCCAAAGCCGCCTACGAGTTTTGGCTGGGTGGCGACTTCATCAAGAACGACGAGCCCCAAGGCAACCAAACCTTTGCCCCCATGAAGCGCACCATTCCGCTGGTGGTCGACGCCATGCGCCGCGCCATGGACGAAACGGGCGAAGCCAAGATTTTCTCGGCCAACATCACCGCCGACGACCACTACGAAATGGTGGCCCGGGGCGAATACATCTTGGAGCAGTTTGGCCCTGACGCCGACAAAGTGGCCTTCCTGGTGGACGGCTACGTGGGCGGCCCCGGCATGATCACCACCGCCCGGCGCCAGTTTCCCAACCAATACCTGCACTATCACCGTGCCGGCCACGGTGCCGTCACCAGCCCCAGTGCGAAGCGCGGCTACACCGCCTATGTGCTCGCCAAAATGAGCCGCTTGCAAGGCGCCAGCGGCATTCACGTGGGCACCATGGGCTTTGGCAAGATGGAAGGCGAGGCCGACGACCGCGCCATTGCCTACATCATCGAGCGCGACGAATACCAAGGCCCGGTTTACAAGCAGCAGTGGTTTGGCATGAAGCCCACCACCCCCATCATTTCAGGCGGCATGAACGCCCTGCGACTGCCCGGCTTCTTCCAAAACCTGGGCCACGGCAACGTGATCAACACCGCGGGCGGTGGTTCGTATGGCCACATCGACAGCCCCGCCGCCGGCGCCAAGTCGCTGCGCCAGGCTTACGAATGCTGGAAAGCCGGTGCCGACCCCATCGAGTGGGCCAAAGCGCACCGCGAATTTGCGCGCGCCTTTGCCTCGTTCCCGAACGACGCCGACAAACTCTTCCCCGGCTGGCGCGACAAACTCGCCGCGCACAAGTGACGTCTGTGGGGCCGCCCATGAGCAACACCGCCGAACCGCACTACCTGCCGCAAGGCGACGAAGTGGCCCTTTACGAAGCGGCCTACGCCGCACGCCTGCCCGTGATGGTCAAAGGCCCCACGGGCTGCGGCAAGTCGAGGTTTGTGGAATACATGGCTTGGCGCTTGGGCAAACCCCTCATCACCGTGGCGTGCAACGAAGACATGACCGCCTCGGACTTGGTGGGGCGCTATTTGCTCGATGCGCAAGGCAGCCGCTGGATCGACGGCCCCCTCACCCAAGCGGCCCGCACCGGCGCCATCTGCTACCTGGACGAAGTGGTGGAAGCCCGGGCTGACACCACCGTGGTGATTCACTCACTCACCGATCACCGGCGCGCCCTGCCCATCGACAAAAAAGCCGAAACCGTGCAGGCCCACCCCGACTTCCAGCTGGTGATTTCCTACAACCCCGGCTACCAAAGCCTGATGAAAGACCTCAAGCCCTCGACCAAGCAGCGCTTTGTGGCCTTTGAATTCGACTACCCCGATGCCTTGCAAGAAGTGGCCATCTTGCAAGGCGAAACCGGGCTGGACGCCGAGCGTGCGCGCACCCTGGTGTCGCTGGCGCACACCGCCCGCAACCTCAAAGGCCATGGCTTGGCCGAAGGCGTGTCCACTCGCTTGCTGGTTTACGCCGCACAACTCATGGGCCAAGGTGTGGCCCCCGCCGCCGCGTGCCGCATGGCCTTGGTGCGCCCCATCACCGACGATGCGGACATTCGCCAAAGCCTGGACCACGCCATCGACGCCCTGTGGGGCTAAACCCACCCAGACCCCACCCCACACACAGGCCACCGCATGTATGGCAAAGCCCCCCCGGTTGTGGAGCCGCAATTCGAGCATCCCCAGTGGCTGGCCGCCTGGCGCGAACTCGACTGCCGCTTGCCCGGCGTGCAAGCCGTGTTCGAAGCCTGCATGGCATCCACACTGGCGCGACTCAGCGAGGACCAACAACACGGGCTGTGGGGCATTGGCCGCCAACTGGGCAAACCGGGTCGCGGCCCCGAACCCGTGAAAGCCTGGCTCACCCACTGGCCCGAAGTGGTGACCCAACTCGACGATGCCCCCTTGGACGACGTGATGGCCCTGGTGCTCGCCCTGCACCGCTCGCCCAACAGCGCCGCCATCACCCCCTTGCTGGGCAGCCTCGCCACCGCCGCCAAGCGCCTGGGCTCGGCCGAGCACCTGCGCCACTACCTGCAACTGGTTCAACAGTTCATGCAGCAAACCACTGGCTCCATTCATGGCCGCCAGCAAACCCAGCCCAGCCCCGGCCTGGTGCCCCTGTTGGAGCAAGTGCCGCGTTTGTTGCAACTGGTGTCTCTCTCGGGCCTGCGCCGTTGGGTGGAACACGGCGCGCGCGTGCATCACCACCACCCGCAACACCAAGCCGACTACTTCGCCTTGCAAAGCGACGACAGCCTGGCCATGCTGCAACGCCAACGCCACGGCACCTTGCTGGTGGACGCCCAACGCACCCTGAGCCTGAGCCTGCAGGCGCTGTGCAAACAAGACACCCCCCTGGTTCCCCTCAGCGGCGACGATGCCGGCCCAGGCCGCCCCACCCCCATTTACCAAGCCGACCCGCAACACCCCAGCTTGGGCTTGCCCGACGTGCTTGAGCCCTTGAACGGCGTAGACGCGCTCACCCGCTACCGCCTCATGCTGCTGCACGCCGCCGGCCACCGGCTGTGGTCCACCCCGTGCGTGGCCGACAACTGGAGCCCCATGCAACGCTTGGCGGTGGAAGGGTTTGAAGATGCCCGCATCGATCGCTTGCTGTTGCAACGCTGGCCGGGCCTACGCACCCCCCTGCTCGCCCTGTTGCCCCCCGTGGTCGAAGGCGCTTGCAACGAAGCCGAATACGCCTGCTTGCGCCACCGCCTGGCCGTGTTCAACCGTGCCGTGCTCGACCCCCGTTTTGACGTGCACGACCCCCATCTCCAAGACTTTGTGCGCGCATTTGAAGCCGCCCTTCAAGCGAATGCCAACACCTCAGCCATGGCCGAGCTGGCCCTGCGCTGGGTGGCCCGCACCCGTCGCCCCAGCGACCAACAACCCAGCGTATTTTTTGAAGGCACACAACTCGACTGGCGCGACGACAACCGCCACCTGTGGCGCTTCATTGAAGACGGCGACGAGGAAGACACCCAGCCCAGCGCCCGCCACGACACCGCCCCCGAACTGCACAGCCTGCCCCCGCGCCTATACCCCGAGTGGGACCACGTGAACCAAACCGAACGCCCCGATTGGGTGAAGGTGTATGAGGGCTTGCACCCCTCGGGCAACCCGCGCGAGCTGGACCGCTTGCTGACACAACACCAGGCCCTCATGCGCCGGTTGCAACGCGTGCTCGACCGCATGAAACCCCAAGGCCGCGAGCGCCTGCGCCGCTTGGAGCTGGGCAGCGAGTTGGACCTGGACTTGGCGCAACAAGCCTGGATGGATTGGCGCTTGGGGCACAACCCCAGCGAGCGGGTGCAACAGCACTGGCGCACCAACGAGCGCCACATCAGCGTGCAACTGGTGATGGATTTGTCGGCCTCGCTGGCCGAGCCCGCACCGGGCAGCGAACTCACCGTGCTGCAACTGAGCCAAGCGGCTGTGGCCATCTTGGGCTGGACGCTGGCGCAGCTGGGCGACGACCTGGCCATTGGCGGGTTTCATTCCAACAGCCGCCAAGAGGTGCGCTACTGGCACATCAAAGGCTTTAGCGAAGCCTGGGGCGACGCCCCACTAGCGCGCCTGGCCGGCATCACCCCGGCGTGGTCAACCCGACTGGGTGCGGCCTTGCGGCATGGCTCACGCACCTTGTTGCAACGCGCCAGCCCACGCAAGCTGCTGCTGGTGCTGACCGATGGCGAACCCGCCGATGTGGACGTGAGCGACCCCGATTACCTGGCACAAGACGCGCGCCAAGCGGTGCTGCATTTGCAAGACCAGGGCGTGTTGGTGTGGTGCATTCAGCTGCACCCCGCGCACGAGGCCAGCGTGCAAACCGTGTTTGGCCGCCACTACACGCTGGTGAGCCACCTGGGTCAACTGCCTCAAACCTTGACGCAGCTGTTTTTGAGGTTGACTCACTAGGTCGGGGCCTATTGGCTTGCTGCGGCAAATGCGGCGGCCGCAATTCGAACCATGCTCGGATGCAATGTTCCAAGTTTTGGCGATTGGCCGTGTGGCGCGTGCGGTGGGACAGAAAAGTAGGCGTCGTTGAACGGAAGCTCAAGAACGTTTCTCAAGTCAAATTTGGTGTCGTAGCTCAATCCTGCACTGGCGTAAGCAGCTGGATGCTCGCGCCTTGAAATCCTGAATTCCCCACTGTAGAGACGCTCCGTCTTTTGGCTTGTTCCGTAGGCCACGCTCACGAAGATCATGCCTTCGTCATCAAGCTTGGTCAAAACAAGAAGACCAGGTCGTGGTTTGGGTTTGCGGTGAATGTTGTCCGGGAAGTGGCACCAGACGATTTCGCCTGCTGTGGGTTCTGGCCACCAGTGCATCAGGTGCTTTCCAATTCAAAAAGGCTGCTGCGCACAGAACCCGCTTTGGCCTTTGGGGCTGATTTTTTAATCTGCTTGACTTGGACTTTGGTCAATGCCCCTTCATCTGCCTCGTATTGCGGGAGGAACTTGGTGGCCAGCTCGTGCAATGCCAGGTGAATCACCTGCGTTTCGTCTACTCCCAATACATCGGCAAGCCGTTTGGTCGTTGTGCGCGTCACACCAGTGGCGCTGTCTTGGGCGCGATAACGAAAGGCGATCTGGGTTGCTGCAGTTTTCATCTTTGGCTCCTTTTGCACAGATATCTTAAAGATATCATACGGACATTACAAAAGCTTCAAGCGTTAACCCGATCTCCTATAGGTAATCACATTGCAATCTAAACCAATTCGCCAATTCGTCCACGCATTGGCTCAGCAGCAACCGCTGATCCTCATCCAGGATTTCCGCTTTGACCCTATACAAACCAACCCCGTTCGGATCGCTCAGCCCTGTTGTGTCCATCAAGGCTTTTAGTTTTTCTAAATCATGCCTCGCGTTGACTCCTTAGGGTTGGTTTGAAACGGTTTGGTCCTGCCGCTGATTACGTAACGACAATCGGCAATCGGCAATCGGCAATCGGCAATCGGCAATCGGCAATCGGCAATCGGCAATCGGCAATCGAAATACATTGAATAGGATCAACTGAATCAACATACTCAATACATAAAAATTAATTTTTGTCTGCCTCACGCGGATGCCGTCCGTGTGCATTGGTCTTGGGATTCAGCCTTGAAACGCCCACCCAAATTAAGCCAAGCCTTAATTTAGAGCTAACGAATATTGAATTTACGAAAACAACGGGTCTGCCTACAGTCAAAGCCACTCCCCCAGGAAAGGCAACCCCCTCATGTTGAAAGCCCTTATCTTTGACGTAGACGGCACCTTGGCCGATACCGAAAAAGCCCATTTGGCGGCCTTCAACCACGCCTTTGCCGAGTTGGGCCTGGGCTGGCACTGGGACATCCCCACCTACACCCAGCTGCTCGAAGTCTCGGGCGGCAAGGAGCGCATTCGCCACTTTTGGGAGCAGCAACCCGACAAGCCGCAGGCACTCGATGCCCTGTCGCTCGACCAGCACATTGCCCGCATCCACGAGCTCAAAACCGCCGCCTACGAAGAGGCCGTGCGCGAGGGCCAGGTGAGCATGCGCCCCGGTGTGCTGCATCTGTTCGAGCAAGCCCAAGCCGCTGGCCTGCGTTTGGCCATTGCCACCACCACCTCGGCGGTGAATGTCACAGCCCTGCTGCGCAAGGCGCTGGGGCCCGACTGGGCCCTGAATTTCCAAGTCATTGAAGACGCCTCCACCGCGCCACGCAAAAAGCCCGACCCCATGGTCTACACCCAGACCTTGGCGCGCATGGGGCTAAACGCCCGCGAGGGCCTGGCCCTGGAAGACTCGGCCAACGGCCTGAAGGCCGCCCGTGCGGCGGGCTTGCCCACCGTCATCACCCTCAACGACTTCACCGCTCACCACGACTTCACGGGCGCGCTGCGCGTGCTGCCCAGCTTGGCGGGTGTGTCGCTCACCGATTTGCAGCAGTGGCACCAGCAAGCCACCGCCTGAAGTCCCACTGCCCGAATGCCCGAAAGCCCTGACGCATGAGCCTCGCCCCCCGCACCGCACCCACCCTGGTTCAATACCTCATTGAAGAGCGACGCCGCTACCCCGAAGCCACGGGCGATTTCAACGCCCTGCTCCTCAACGTGGCCATGGCCTGCAAAGCGATTGCCAAGTCGGTGGCTTATGGCGCGCTGGCGGGCATGCTGGGCAACCACGAAGGCGACGACGGCCAAAGCATCAATGTGCAAGGCGAGGCCCAGAAAAAGCTCGACGTGCTCAGCAACGACTTGTTCATCCGCATGAACGAGTGGGGCGGCCACTTGGCAGGCATGGCCTCTGAAGAAATGGAACACCCACTGCCCATCCCCGAGCATCAGGTGAAGGGCAAATACCTGCTGGTGTTCGACCCCCTCGACGGCTCTTCCAACATCGACGTCAACGTCTCGGTCGGCAGCATCTTCAGCATCTTGCGCGCACCCAACCACGTGCTGGGCGGCGCCCCCCTCACCGAGGCCGATTTCCTCCAACCCGGCACCGAGCAAGTGGCCGCGGGCTACGCCATTTATGGCCCCTCCACCATACTGGTGCTCACCGTGGGCAATGGCGTGTTTGGCTTCACCCTGGACCCGGCCATGGGCGAATTCACGCTCACCCACCCCCATTTGCAAGTGCCCGCCGACACGCAAGAGTTCGCCATCAACGCCTCGAATGCGCGGTTTTGGGAGGCCCCGGTCAAGCGCTACGTCGATGAATGCCTGGCCGGCAAAACCGGCCCACGTGGCAAAGACTTCAACATGCGCTGGATCGCCTCCATGGTGGCCGAAGCGCACCGCATCCTCATGCGTGGCGGCGTGTTCATGTATCCGCGCGACACCAAGGACCCCAGCAAGCCAGGACGTTTGCGCTTGCTTTACGAGGCCAACCCCATTGGTTTCATCATGGAACAAGCCGGTGGGCGCGCCAGCACCGGGCGACAGCCCATGCTGCAGGTGCAGCCCACTTCGCTGCACCAGCGCATTGGTTTGGTGTTTGGCTCCAAAAACGAAGTTGAGCGCATCGAGCGCTACCACCAAGAGCCCGCGCCGGGTTTATCGATGGGGGCCGACAACCCCTTGTTCACCGAGCGCAGCCTGTTTCGCGATTAACGCGCCCACCCATTTGCATCTCCGGAGGTTTCATGTCTGAACGACACCCCATCATCGCCATCACTGGCTCCTCTGGCGCTGGCACCAGCACCGTCACGCGCACCTTCTCCAACATCTTTCGCCGCGAGGGCGTGAAAGCAGCGGTGATTGAGGGTGACAGCTTTCATCGCTACGACCGCAAAGAGATGAAAGCACGTGGCGCCGAAGCCGAGTCCAGCGGCAACAAACACTTCAGCCATTTCAGCGCCGAAAACAATTTGTTTGGCGAGATCGAAAACCTCTTCAAAACCTACGGCGAAACCGGTCGGGGCCAATCGCGCAAATACCTGCACAACGCCGAAGAGGCAGCTCCCTACCAGCAAGAGCCTGGCACCTTCACGCCCTGGGAAGACTTGCCCCACGACACCGACATGTTGTTTTACGAAGGCCTGCATGGCGCCGTTGTCACCGACGAACACAACATTGCCCAATACCCCGATTTGCGTGTGGGGGTGGTGCCGGTCATCAACCTCGAATGGATTCAAAAGCTCTGGCGCGACAAACACCAGCGCGGCTACAGCACCGAAGCGGTGACTGACACCATCTTGCGCCGCATGCCAGACTATGTGAATTACATCGTGCCGCAGTTTGCGCACACCCATGTCAATTTCCAGCGTGTGCCCATGGTCGACACCTCCAACCCGTTTATTGCCCGCGACATCCCGACCGCCGACGAAAGCGTGGTGGTGATTCGCTTTGCCAACCCCAAAGGCATCGACTTCCAATACCTGCTCAACATGATTCACGACTCATGGATGAGCCGCGCCAACACCATCGTGGTGCCTGGCGGCAAGATGGAACTGGCCATGCAGCTCATCTTCACGCCCTATGTCTGGCGCATGATGGAACGTCGTCGTCGCGCGCTGGGTCACTGAGAGCGACCACCATGCCACGATACCAAGCCATTCTGTTTGACCTCGACGGCACCTTGGCCGAAACCGCGCCCGAAATTGCCGACGCCCTGAACGACACCCTGAGCGCGCTGGGCCTGCCCTCGGTGGCCCCCGATTTGGCGGCCCGCTGGATTGGCCACGGCACCCGCGAGTTGTTGGTGCAAGGCCTGGCCCACGCCCGCCACACCTCGCTCGACGCGGTGCGCGCTGACCCCACCTTGCCTGAGGTGTTTGCCGTGTTCGACGGCCACTACGAGCGACGCACTGGCACGCGCAGCCATTTGTATCCCGGCGTGCTCGAAACCCTGGGGGCCTTGCGCGCCCAGCGCTGCCACTTGGCGGTGGTCACCAACAAAGAGGGGCGCCACACCGACACGGTGCTGCGCGCGCTGGGCTTGTCCAACGCCTTCGACATGGTCATCAGCGGTGACACCCTGCCCACCAAAAAACCCAATCCCTCGGGCGTGCAGCACTGCCTCCAACGCTGGGGCTTTGCCCCCGATCAGGCGCTCTTTGTGGGCGACTCCTCCATCGATGCGCAAACCGCGCGCAACGCCGGGGTGGCGGTGTTCTTGATGACCTATGGCTACAACATGGGTGCCGATGTGCGCGACAGCCAACCCGACCGGGTGCTCGACCACTTTGGTCAGGTGTTGCGCGCTGTGGTGGACCCCTCCTAGTCCTCCCTTTTTTTTGGATTCGCTCGAGTGCCCAGTGAGCACAGAGACGACTTTTTTTTGATGCTTTGAACAAGGAAACCCCAATGGCCCTCGTGTCACTTCGCCAAGTCATGGACCACGCCGCTGAACACCACTACGGCGTGCCCGCTTTCAATGTGAACAACCTCGAACAGGTGCAAGCCATCATGGAGGCCGCGCAGGCCACCGACAGCCCGGTGATCTTGCAGGCCTCGGCGGGTGCGCGCAAATACGCGGGCGAGGCCTATTTGCGCCACTTGGTGCTGGCCGCCATTGAAACCCACCCCGACATTCCGGTGGTGCTGCACCAGGACCACGGCGCCACCCCGGCGCAGTGCCAGCAGTCCATCCGGTCGGGTTTTTCCAGCGTGATGATGGACGGCTCGCTGCGCGAAGACGCCAAAACCCCCGCCAGCTACGACTACAACGTGGCGGTCACGCGCCGCGTGTGCGAGATGGCGCACCCGGTGGGCGTGTCGGTCGAGGGCGAGTTGGGCTGCCTGGGTTCGCTCGAAACCGGTGAGGCTGGCGAGGAAGATGGCGTGGGCGCCGAAGGGGTGCTCAGCCACGAGCAAATGCTCACCGACCCCGACCAGGCCAAAGACTTCGTGGCTCAAACCGGGGTCGACGCGCTCGCCATTGCCATTGGCACCAGCCACGGCGCCTATAAATTCACCCGCCCGCCCACCGGCGACATTCTGGCCATAGACCGCATTGCCGCCATTCACGCGGCCATTCCCAACACCCACCTGGTGATGCACGGCTCGTCCAGTGTGCCCCAAGAGTGGCTGGCCATCATTCGCCAATTCGGTGGCGACATCAAAGAAACCTATGGCGTGCCGGTCGAAGAAATTGTGCGCGGCATTGCCAGCGGCGTGCGCAAAGTCAACATTGACACCGACATTCGCCTGGCCATGACGGGGGCCATGCGCCAGCTCTTTGCCCAGCAAACGGCCGAATTCGACCCCCGCAAGGCACTGGCCGCCGCACGCAAAGCTGCGCAAGGCATTTGCCAGCTGCGCTTCGAGGCCTTTGGCTGTGCCGGCCGGGCCAGCCAAATCAAGCCCGTGCCCCTCGAAGCCATGGCCGCTCGCTACGCCCACTGATCCGGGCCTCGCTAGAATCTTTTTTTTCACCCCAACGTCACTCCGGAGTCGCCTGACATGGCAAACACTCAACAAATGGCCGGCGCCATTCGCGCCTTGGCAATGGACGCTGTTCAACAAGCCAACTCCGGTCACCCCGGCGCCCCCATGGGCATGGCCGACATCGCCGTGGCGCTGTGGGGCCAGCACCTCAAGCACAACCCCACCAACCCCCTGTGGCCCGACCGCGACCGCTTTGTGCTCTCCAACGGCCACGGCTCCATGCTCATTTACGCCTTGTTGCACCTCACGGGTTACAACCTGCCCCTGAGTGAGCTCAAGGCGTTTCGCCAAATGCACAGCAAAACGCCGGGTCACCCCGAGGTGGGCATCACCCCGGGCGTGGAAACCACCACCGGCCCACTGGGTCAGGGCATCACCAACGCCGTGGGCATGGCCTTGGCCGAAAAGCGCTTGGCAGCCGAGTTCAACCAGCCCGGCCACGCCATCGTCGATCACCACACCTACGCTTTCCTGGGCGATGGCTGCCTCATGGAAGGCATCTCGCACGAAGCCTGCGCGCTGGCCGGGGCCTGGAAGCTCAACAAGCTCATCGCGCTTTACGACGACAACGGCATTTCCATCGATGGCCAAGTGGCCCCTTGGTTTGTCGATGACACCCCCGCCCGTTTCCGCGCCTATGGCTGGAACGTGATTGGCCCCATCGACGGCCACGACGTCAACGCCGTGTCGCGCGCCATTGCCGACGCCAAGCGCAGCGCCGACAAGCCCACCCTGGTGGTGTGCAAAACCGCCATTGGCAAGGGCAGCCCCAACCGGGCCAACACCGCCAAAGCCCACGGCGAGCCCCTGGGTGCCGAAGAAATCGCCCTCACCCGCGCCGCCATTGGCTGGAACCACGCGCCCTTTGAAATCCCCGCCGAGGTTTATGCCGACTGGGACGCCAAAGCCAAAGGCCAGGCCAGCGAAACCCAATGGAACCAGCGCTTTGCCGCCTACGCCAAAGCCTTCCCCGAGCAAGCGGCCGAGTTCACCCGACGCATGGCTGGCCAGCTGCCCAAGCAGTTCGACCAAACCGCCCTCGACGCCGTGGTGGGCGCGCACACCCAGGCCCAAACCGTAGCCAGCCGCAAGGCCAGCCAATTGGCCCTCGAAGCCTTCACCGCCACCATGCCCGAGTTGCTGGGTGGCTCAGCCGACCTCACCGGCTCCAACCTCACCAACACCAAGAGCACGCCCAACCTGCGCGTGGGTGCCAATGGCGAGGTGCTGCGCAACGAAGCGGGCCAACTGGGCCGCCACATCAACTACGGCGTGCGCGAGTTCGGCATGGCCGCCATCATGAATGGCGTGGCCTTGCACGGCGGCTTCATTCCTTACGGTGGCACCTTCCTCACCTTCAGCGATTACTCGCGCAATGCCTTCCGCATGGCAGCGCTCATGAAGCAGCGCGTGGTGCACGTGTTCACCCACGACTCGATTGGCTTGGGCGAAGACGGCCCCACCCACCAGTCGGTGGAACACATCCCCAGCTTGCGCCTCATTCCGGGCCTCGACGTGTGGCGCCCCGCCGACACCGCCGAAACCACGGTGGCCTGGGCCGTGGCCCTGCGCCAAGCCGATCGCCCCAGCGCCTTGTGCCTGAGCCGCCAAAACCTGCCCTACTTGCCCAAAACCGCTTTGGAAGACATCTCCAAAGGCGCTTACGTGTTGGCCGAACCCAGCGAAGTGGGCCTGAAGAAAAAGCCCCAAGCCGTCATCATCGCCACCGGCTCCGAAGTGCACCTGGCCCTCAAAGCCCAGTCGTTGCTGGCCGAGCGCAAGATTGCGGTGCGCGTGGTCTCCATGCCCAGCACCACCACCTTCGACCGCCAGTCGCGCGCCTACAAAGCCTCGGTGCTGCCCGCGGGTGTGCCTCGCATTGCCGTCGAAGCCGCCTGCACCGATGGCTGGTGGAAATACGGTGTGAGCGCCGTGGTGGGCATCGACACCTTTGGCGAAAGTGCCCCCGCTGGGGTGCTGTTCGATCACTTTGGCTTCACCCCCGAAAATGTCGCCAACACCGTTCAGGTGGCGCTACAAGGTGGCCGCTGATTTTTTAACTTCAACCTCAAGAGCAACAACATGAGCATCAAAGTCGGTATCAATGGATTTGGTCGCATTGGTCGCATGGTTTTCCGTGCCGCCGTGCAAAACTTTTCAGACATCGAAGTCGTGGGCATCAACGACTTGCTGGAACCCGATTACCTGGCCTACATGCTCAAATACGACAGCGTTCATGGCCGCTTCAAGGGCGAAGTGAGCGTGAAAGACGGCCACCTCGTGGTCAACGGCAAAACCATTCGCCTCACCGCTGAAAAAGACCCCGCCAACCTCAAGTGGGGCGAAATTGATGTCGACGTGGTGATCGAAGCCACCGGCATCTTCCTCTCCAAGGAAGGCGCACAAAAGCACATCGACGCGGGCGCCAAAAAGGTGCTGATGTCGGCCCCCTCCAAAGACGACACGCCCATGTTCGTCTTCGGCGTGAACGACAAAACCTACGCGGGTCAGACCATCATCTCCAACGCCTCGTGCACCACCAACTGCTTGGCCCCGGTGGCCAAGGTGCTCAACGACAAGTGGGGCATCAAGCGCGGCCTCATGACCACCGTGCACGCGGCCACCGCCACGCAAAAAACCGTGGACGGCCCGTCCAACAAAGACTGGCGTGGTGGCCGTGGCATTCTGGAAAACATCATCCCTTCCAGCACCGGTGCCGCCAAGGCCGTGGGCGTGGTGATTCCCGAGCTCAACAAAAAGCTCACCGGCATGTCCTTCCGCGTACCCACCTCCGATGTGTCGGTGGTCGACCTCACCGTGGAGCTCAACAAAGAAGCCTCTTACGCTGAAATCTGCGCCGAAATGAAGGCCCAAAGTCAGGGCGCGCTCAAGGGCGTGCTGGGCTACACCGAAGACAAAGTGGTGGCCACCGACTTCCGTGGCGAGTCTTGCACCTCGGTGTTCGACGCCGAAGCCGGCATCGCCCTCGACGGCACCTTCATCAAAGTGGTGAGCTGGTATGACAACGAATGGGGCTATTCCAACAAGTGCTTGGAAATGACCCGCGTCATCGCCAAGTGATCCCCCCGCGCGACATGCCCCTGCCCCCCAAGGGCGGGGCGCATCGCGCTACCATCGGGTCCTTATGCAACCCGTTCTTGACTCCCTCACCGATCGCATCCGCGCGGCCAATGCCGATGGCCAACGCCTGAGCATTCAAGGCGGCGCCAGCAAAGCCTTTTACGGCAATGCCTCCACCCACGATGCGGTGCTTTCCACCCAAGCCCTCAGCGGCATCCTGTCTTACGAACCCAGCGAGTTGTGCCTGACCGCTTGGGCCGGCACGCCCTTGGCTGAGGTGCAAGCGGCCTTGGCCGAGCGCGGCCAGTGCCTGCCTTTTGAGCCCCCGCATTTCGATGGCCCCGCTACTGTTGGCGGCATGGTGGCTGCAGGCTTGTCGGGCACCACCCGCCCCGTGGTGGGCGGGGTGCGCGACTTTGTGCTGGGTTTGCACCTCCTCAACGGCCGGGCTGAAGCCTTGCAGTTTGGTGGTCAGGTCATGAAAAACGTGGCCGGCTACGACGTCTCGCGCGTGCTTTCGGGCAGCATGGGCCAGCTGGGCCTCATCACCCAAGTGAGCCTGAAGGTGTTGCCCGTGCCAGCCGCCACCCTCACCTTGCAATGCGCTGGGCTCAACCAACGCGACGCCCTGAGCTTGCTGCACCGCTGGGGCGCGCAGCCCCTGCCCCTGTTGGCCAGCGCCTGGCTGGAAGACACCACCCTGGTGCCCGCCCAACCCGTGTTGTTCGTGCGCTTGGCCGGTGCCAAAGCGGCCTTGGAGGCGGCCCAACCCCTCATGACCCGCGACGCCCAAAGCCTGGGCGCACACGTCACCGCCCTCGACCCCCAGCAGGCCGCCCGCGACTGGGACGCCCACACCCAACAACGCGTGCCGGTGTTCACGCCTGCACCCCAGCCCGATGCATGCCTGTGGCGTTTGTCGGTCAGCCCCACCACCCCGCCCGCCACCGCCTTCCCAACGGCCTGCGTCGAATGGCAAGGCGGCCTGCGCTGGGTCTGGGCCCCGGCTTCGCAAGGCACCGCGTTGCGCGCTTGGGCTCAAACCCATGGCGGCCACGCCACTTTGTTTCGCACCAGCCCGTCGCACGGCGCGGCCGATTTGGCCCACGGAGCATTTGCGCCCTTGTCGCCCTTGCACGCCCGCATTCAATCGCAATTGCGCGCCTCGTTTGATCCCAACGGGGTGTTCCACACGGGCCGCTTGCTGCCCATTTCCTCGGCCCAACCCACCGCCGCTGGCGCTTGAAGCCCATGCAAACCCAGCTCGCCCCCCAATACCAATCCACCCCGGAAGGCCAAGCCGCCGAGGCCATCTTGCGCAAATGTGTGCACTGCGGGTTTTGCACGGCCACTTGCCCCACCTACCAGTTGTTGGGCGACGAGCTCGACGGCCCCCGGGGGCGCATCTACCTCATCAAGCAAGTCCTCGAAGGTGAAACCCCCACGCGCGCCACGCAGCAACACCTGGACCGTTGCCTCACCTGCCGCAACTGCGAAACCACCTGCCCCAGCGGTGTGCAATACGGCCGCCTCATCGACATTGGCCGCGAGCTGGTTGAACAACAAGTCACCCGCCCCACCCACGAGCAGGCCTTGCGCTGGGTGCTGAAAAACGGCCTCACCTCGGCTGCGTTCGGCCCGGCCATGAAGCTGGGTCAGCAAGTGCGCGCCTTGTTGCCTCAGGTGCTCAAAGACAAAGTGCCCAAGGCCCAACCCGCCGGGGCTTGGCCCAAACGCCAGCACGCCCGACAGGTGATCCTCCTCATGGGCTGTGTGCAGCCCAGCATGAGCCCCAACATCAACACCGCCACCGCACGGGTGCTCGACGCCTTGGGCATCGAGTGCCTCACCCCCATGCACACCGGCTGCTGTGGCGCCATCAAGCAACACCTGAACGATGCCCACGGCGCCCTCGACGACGTGCGCCGCAACATCGATGCGTGGTGGCCCGCTGTGAGCCAAGGCCAGGTGGAGGCCATTGTGGTCAACGCTTCGGGATGCGGCGTGATGGTGAAAGACTACGGCCACGCTTTGGCCCACGACCCGGTTTATGCCGACAAGGCCGCCCGCGTGAGCGCGCTGGCCCGCGACGTGAGCGAATACCTCGCCAGCAACCTGCCAGCCTTGCAAGGCTTGCTCGACCCCGAGCGGGTGAAGGCGCAGGGCGCACTGGTGTTTCACCCACCCTGCACCTTGCAGCACGGCTTGAAACTGAGTGGCCTGGTCGAAGGCCATTTGCGCGCCCTGGGTTTCGACTTGCAAGCCCCGCCCGCCGAGGCGCATTTGTGTTGTGGCTCGGCTGGCACGTATTCGGTGCTGCAGCCCACCCTCTCCCAGCAGCTCAAGCAACGCAAGCTGGGGCATTTGCAAGCCCGACAGCCTCAGGCCATTTTGAGTGCCAACATTGGCTGCATCACCCATTTGCAAAGCGGCACCGACACCCCGGTGCGCCACTGGATCGAGTCGGTCGACGCTTGCCTCAAGCGCTGATCACCCCAGGCCCCCTGGGCCCACCTTCAGGAGCGATGCCCATGAGCACCCAGTCCACCAGCCCCGACATGCACCCCGACGAGTGGGCACTGCGCGTGAACCTGGCCGCCTGTTATCGGCTGGTGGCCTTGTATGGCTGGAGCGACTTGGTGTTCACCCACATCAGCGCCAAGCTGCCCGCGTCGGTCACCGGTGGGGCGGAGCACTTTCTCATCAACCCCTACGGCTTGATGTTCGATGAAATCACCGCTTCGAGCTTGGTGAAGGTCGACATGGCCTGCAACATCCTCGATGGCAGCCCCCATCCGGTGAACCCGGCGGGCTTTGTGATTCACAGCGCCGTGCACGAGGTGCGCCCCGATGCCGGGTGCGTGTTGCACACCCATTCGCGCGCGGGCGTGGCGGTGAGCGCGCAAGCCCATGGCGTGTTGCCCATCAGCCAGCAAAGCACCTTTGTGCTGGCCTCGCTGGCCCACCACGACTACGAAGGCGTGGCCATTCGCGACGACGAAAAAGCCGGCTTGCAAGCCCACCTGGGCACGGTCAACTTTTTGCTGTTGCGCAACCACGGCCTGCTCACCGTGGGACCCAGCATTGCCGATGCGTTTTTGAACATGTATGTGTTCGAGAGCACCTGCCGCATTCAAATCGATGCCTTGGCGGGCCAGTCCGGGCCCAAAGACCTGATCGCCGTGAACCCCCACATCGTCGAGGGCGTGGCCCACGCCGCCAAGGTGCAAACCGGTGGCCTGGGCGGTGCTTTCGTGTGGCCCGCCTTGCTGCGCCGCTTGCAACGCGACAACCCCGGCTACGACACCTGAGCCCCGCCATGCAGGCCTTGCACCTTCACGCCGGTCCCCGGGCGATGGCCCATGTGCAACAGCACGGCATGCTGCCCCAGCACGTGGGCGTGGTGCCCGGTGCCGCTGGTGGCCCCAAGGGTTTGTTGTTGGGCCCGCTGGACCGTTTTTTGTTTGCTCACTGGTTGCCGCAAAGCCCCACGCCCGTGCATTTGGTGGCCGCCTCGATTGGCGCCTGGCGCTTTGCCACCGCGTGCCTCACCCCCACCGAAGCGGCCTTGCAGCGCTTTGAGCACGCCTACATTCACCAGCACTACGAGCCCGAGCCGGGGCGACGTCGCCCCTCGGCCGATGCGGTGAGCGCCGCCTTTGCCCAAGGCTTGCGCGCTTTCTACGACGGCTGCGTGCCCGAGGTGTTGGCCCATCCCAAATACCGCTTGCACGTGCTCACCTCGCGTGGGCGCCACCTGTTGCACCGCGAACACCCGTGGCGCACCCCGCTGGGCTATGCCGGGGCTTACCTCAGCAATGCGGTGTCGCGCCGGGCCCTGGGCGCTTGGCTGCAACGAACCGTGTTTTCCAGCCAAGGCGAACCGCCGTTCGAGGTGTCGGATTTGTCCACCGCCTGCGTGCCCTTGAACGAAGGCAACTTCTTCCCGGCGGTGCAAGCGAGTTGCTCCATCCCGTTTGTGCTGCGGGCGGTGCACGACATCCCCGGTGCACCCACCGGCGCGCATTGGGACGGCGGCATCACCGACTACCACTTGCACCTCAACTATCGGCCCCCTGCCGCCTCACCCATCGTGCTCTACCCGCACTTTCAACAAGCCGTGGTGCCGGGCTGGCTCGACAAAGCGCTGAAGTGGCGGCACGCGGCTACGCCGTTTTTGGATGATGTGCTGGTGCTGGCCCCCAACCCCGAGTGGGTGCGTCAAGCCTTGCCCAATGGCAAGCTGCCCGACCGTTCCGACTTTGTGCATTACGCCCACGACCCGGCCGAGCGCATTCGGGTGTGGACCCAAGCCGTGTCGGCGGCGCAGCAATTGGCCGATGAGTGGGCGCAGTGGTTGGAGCGCCCCGACCCCACGCGTTTGCAGCCCCTGTGAGGCGCAGGCCTCAGTGGTGGGGGTTGTCGTGGCGGGCCACTTCGAACAAGCGGTTGAGCTCGTCGGGGTAGCGTTGCAGGTTGTTCAGGTGCCATTGACGAATGGCCAACATGAAGCCCGCCACCAGCAGGCCAAAGCCGGTGATGGCGCCATACGCACTCACGCCCAGGCTCGATGACAAGGTGTAGAGCCCGCCCAAGCCCAGAATGCACAACTGCTCGTTGAAGTTTTGCACCGCAATCGAACGGCCAGCGCCCATGAGGTTGTGGCCCCGGTGCTGCAACAAGGCATTCATGGGCACCACGATGAAGCCGCCCAAAGCACCCAGCAGAATCAGGAACGGGATGGCCACCCACAAGTTGGTGATGAAGTTCATGAGCAAGACCACCGCGCCCATGCCCGCACCCATCAGGATGAAGTGGGGGGCATCGGTGAGGCGGGTTTTGAGCGACGCCAGAATGGCCCCCGCTGCCGTGCCAATGGCCACCACGCCCACCAAGCTCGACGCTTGCGAGGTGCTGTAGCCCAAAGCCAGCGCGCTCCAGGCGAGCACGATGTAGCGCAAGTTGCCGCTCACGCCCCAAAACAAGGTGGTGGTGGCCAGCGAAATTTGGCCCAGCTTGTCGCGCCACAGGCGGCGGTTGCAATCCAGGAAGTCGGGCACCAAGCTCACCAGGTTGCGCCACACGCTCAGGCCGGGGTCACGTTGCAAGGGGGTGAGGGTCACGCCCGTGTGGGGAATGCGGGTGTTGATCCAAGCGGCCAAGGCATACACGAACACCATGAGGGCAATCGCGGCTTCGGCGGGGGTGTCCACGCCCAAATCGAACATGGGGAAATCGAAGGCCAGCAAATGCACCGACACGCGACCGCTCATGAGCACGCCGCCCAGGAGCACGCCCAAAATGATGGACGCAATGGTGAGCCCCTCGATCCAGCCATTGGCCTTCACCAGCTGCGACGGCGGCAACAACTCGGTGAGGATGCCGTATTTGGCGGGCGAGTAGGCCGCAGCACCCAAGCCCACCAGCGCATAAGCCAGCAAAGGGTGGTGGCCAAACAGCATGAGCAAACAACCCAGCAGCTTGATGGTGTTGCTGATCATCATCACCTGACCCTTGGGCCGCGAATCGGCAAAGGCACCCACAAAAGGCGCGAGCACCACATAGAAAAACGCAAACATGGGCACCAAGGCTGCGCGCTGCCATTCGGCACCACCGTCGGTGCGAATCAGTTCGACTGCCGCCACAAACAACGCGTTGTCGGCCAGCGAACTGAAGAACTGCGCCGCCATGATGGTGTAAAAACCGCGTTTCATGTGTGGAGGTGGCCTTTCGCTGGTGTGTCTGGCGCGTGAAGAAGTCGCGGGGTTATATCATGCGCAAAAGTCAATTCCCCGGCATGCCCAGACCCCTACAAGCCCTCATTCACCTTGACGCCATGCGCCACAACTTGGCCACCTTGAGGGCCCGTGCGCCCGATGCGCGCGTTTGGGCGGTGGTGAAGGCCAATGCCTATGGCCACGGCCTGGCCCATGCTTTCGAAGGCTTTCGTGCCGCCGATGGCTTTGCTTGCCTGAACCTCGAAGAAGCCCAAGGCCTGCGTGAGTTGGGCTGGCGCGGTCCGGTGCTGCTGCTCGAAGGCTGCTTTGATGCCCGCGACCTGGAAGTGTGCTCGCGCCTGGGGCTCTGGCATGTGGTGCACCACGACGCCCAAATCGACGCCCTGAGTGCCCACAAAACCCAGGTGCCGCACCATGTGTTTCTCAAAATGAATTCCGGCATGAACCGCCTGGGCTATGCGCCCGAGCGCTTTCGCGCGGCATGGGCCCGCTTGAACGCCTTGCCTCAGGTGGATGAAATCACCCTGATGACGCACTTCAGCGACGCCGATGGCGAGCGCGGCATTGCCCACCAAGTGGCCCGTTTTGCCCAAGCCACCGAAGACCTGCCCGGCGACCGCTCGCTGAGCAACAGCGCCGCCACCTTGCGCCACGCGCAACAAGCGGGCGTGAGCGCCGATTGGATTCGCCCCGGGGTGTCGCTTTACGGCGCCAGCCCCGACCACCCCGAACACCGCGCCAGCGACTGGAACCTGCGGCCCACCCAAAGCCTGCGCAGCGAACTCATTGCCGTGCAAGCCTTGCAAGCGGGCGACACCGTGGGCTATGGCTCCAGCTTCACCGCGCCTGAAGCCATGCCCTTGGGCGTGGCCGCCGGCGGTTATGCCGATGGCCTGATGCGCGCGGGCGGCACCGGCACCCCCGTGATCGTCGCGGGCGTTCGCACCCAAATCGTGGGCCGCGTGAGCATGGACATGGTCACCGTGGACCTGCGACCCCTGATCGACCAGGGCCTCACCCCCGCCCCCGGCCTGCCCGTGACCTTTTGGGGCCAAGACCCCAGCGGCGCCGTGCTGCCCATCGACGAAGTGGCCCAAGCCAGCGGCACCATCGCCTACGAACTCCTGTGCGGCCTCACCCCCCGCGTCCCCAAACACCCCGTGAATTAATTGGGGTCAGGTTCAATTAATCGCCGGCCCAAACGCCTTGGGCCTTCCAGGCCTCGATGACTTCGGCACTGTGGCCCAAGCTTTCCAACACTTGCCGGCTGTGCTCGCCCAAACGGGGCGCAGGCGCGAGTTGGGGCACCAAGGGCGTGTCTCGCCAGTGGGTGGCGTCGCCCATCATGTTCAGCCGCCCCTCGGTGGGGTGCTCCACTTCCCGGAAAAACCCGTTGTGCCAGTGGTGCGGGTCTTGCACCAGCTCTTCCAAACTTTGCGCGGGCATGTTGGGAATGTCAGCGGCATCGAACAAGGCTTGCCACTCGGCGGTGGTGCGGGTGGCCAGCAAGCGCTCGACTTCGGCATAGACCCGGTCGATGTTGGCGGCACGCGCGGTGTGGTTCAGAAACAGGGGTTCCTGGGCGCGCTCGGGCGTGCCCAAGGCCGTGAAAAAATCTTTCCATTGCCGGTCGTTGTAAATGAGGGCGCACAGGTAACCGTCTTGGGTGCGGTAGGGCTTGCGCGAGCGCGAAACCATGCGGGGGTAGCCCACTTCACCGTGTGGCGGCACAAACGTGGCGCCCCCCATGTGGTCGCCCAGCACCAGTTGGCTCACCGCTTCGAACATGGTGACGTCGATGGTTTGCCCCTGCCCGGTTTGGCTGCGCGCAAACAAGGCGGTGGTGACGGCATACACCGCATGCAAGCCACTCACCCGGTCGGCCAAGGTCACCGGTGCGTAGGCGGGTTCACCTTGCAAATACGTAGCCATGAGTTGGCCCACCCCCGACGCCCCCTGAATGAGGTCGTCGTAGGCAGGACGGCCTGCATAAGGGCCACTTTCACCATAGCCGGTGCAGCTCACATGAATGAGCCTTGGATGCAGGGCCCGCAAGGTGTCGGCGTCCAACCCCAAACGGGCCAGTGCTTGGGGCCGAATGTTGCTGATGAACACATCGCAGGTTTGACTCAGGGCCTGGGCAATGTCGCGACCCGCCTCGGTTTTGAGGTTCAGCGCCAAACTTTGCTTGCCCTCGTTGGCGTGTAAAAACAAATGCCCCATGCCGGGGTTGCGCATGGGTCCAATGTGGCGAAGGATGTCGCCATCCAGCGATTCGAGCTTGATGACTTCCGCCCCCAGAGAGGCCAGGATGCGCGTGGCATACGGCCCATACACCACCGTGGTGAGATCCAAAATGCGCACCCCTTGCAAGGGGCTGTTGAGCAACACCGCCGACATGACCTATCGCCTTTTTCTCAGGCCCAGCCACATCACCGAACCCACCACAATGAGACAACCCAACACCTGCTGCATCGACAGGTTTTGACCCAAGATCAGCCAAGCCAGCACCAGCGAAAACACGGGCTCCGCGTTCATGATGGCCGAGTTGCCTGCCACACCGAGGCGCGGCAGCACGATGAACATGATGGTGAAGGCCGTGCCATACAAAAACGTGAGCAGCCCCAAACCCAGCCAGCCCAAACCAGCCGTGGGCCAGTGCGGGCCACCCTGCGAGGCAATGACCACCAAGGCCATGCAGCCCGCCATCACCATGGTGCTGGCGGTGCGCACCCGGCCATCGACCCCTTCGGTTTCATGCTGTGTCCACACCAGCGCCAAGCCAAAGGTGGCCGCTGCCGCCAGCGCAAAGCCCACACCGGGCAACAACTGCGCCGCATTCAACTGGGCATGACCACCCAACACGCCCACCACGTCCAGCGCCAGGGTGAGCCCCACGACGATCACGGGCATGGCCAGCAACACCGAGCGCTCGGGGGTGTTTTTGTAAATGACGCGGTCCCACAGGGCCGTCCACAAGGGGTAGGTGTTAAAGGCCAGTAGCGCCAGGGCCACCGGCAAGCGCGCCACCGCTGAATACAAACACTGGCTTTGCACACCAATCATGAGGCCCACCAGCAACAGGCCGCGGGCCTGCTGGCGATTGGGCCGCCACGACACGCGGTTGACGCTCACGATGGCAATGACCACCAAGGCGGTGATGAGGCTGCGCGAGGCCACAGCCGTGGCCACATCGACCCCATGGTTGAACGCCAGGCGCGCGGCGATGTGGTTGGAGGCCATCATCAGCGCAATGAGCAACAGGGTGAGAAACGCGGTGAGCTGGAGCGCGCGGCCAGATGCGGGTTGGGACATGTCGCGATTATGAGCACGCCGCGCCAGGGGGCAGTCGCCCAGGCGCAAGGCTTTTGATTATGATGGCCGGTTACCCTTTCGAGGCGCAATCGATTGAACTCCACCACAGATGGCCCCTACCTGGGCGACCAGGTTCGTGCCGCCCGCTTTCGCGAACCCGACCAGATTTCGGTGCGGGGAGCGCGCACCCACAACTTGGCCAACATCGATGTGGATTTGCCCCGCAACCAATTGGTGGTCATCACCGGTTTGTCGGGGTCGGGCAAGTCGTCGCTGGCCTTCGACACCTTGTATGCCGAGGGCCAACGCCGATACGTGGAAAGCCTGTCGGCCTACGCGCGCCAATTTTTGGATCGCCTCGACAAACCCGATGTCGACTTGATCGAAGGCTTGTCGCCCGCCATTGCCATTGAGCAAAAGGCCACCAACCACAACCCCCGCTCCACGGTGGGCACCGTCACCGAAATTCACGACTACCTGCGACTGCTCATGGCGCGCGCAGGCACGCCGCATTGCCCTGACCACCGCCAACCGCTGGCCGCCCACACCGTGGCCAAGATGGTGGACACCGTGCTGGGCTGGCCCGAAGGCGAGCGACTGCTGGTGCTGGCCCCAGTGCATCACGCCTTCGACGGCTCGGTGCCCGACTTGCTGGCGGGCTACATCGCCCAAGGCTTTGTGCGTTTTCGTGTGAACGGCCATTTGGTTGAAAGCACCGACGACCCCAGCCTCAGCGCCGTGAGCGCGCCCACCCGGGTGGATGTGGTGGTTGACCGCCTGCGCGTGCGCCCCGACCTGGGCGAGCGCTTGGCCCAAAGCCTGGAAACCGCCTTGCACTTGGCGCATGGGCGGGTGCGCTTGCACCACGTCGACGATGGCCACGACACCGATTTCCAAACGCATTTGGCCTGCCCGGAGTGCGACTTCACCATGGATGCCATGGAACCCCGGCTGTTCTCCTTCAACTCGCCCATGGGTGCTTGCCCCAGTTGCGACGGCCTGGGCTTGCAAGATTTTGTGGACCCCGAACGGGTGGTGGCGTTCCCCACGCTGAGCTTGTCGAGCGGCGCCATCAAGGGTTGGGACCGCCGCAACGCGCATTACTTTGGGCTGATCGATGCGCTGGCGCAGCATTACCACTTCGACCCCGAAACCCCTTTTGAAGACTTGCCCGCTTCGGTGCAACACGTGGTGCTGTATGGCTCGGGCGACGCGGTGATTGCCTTCACCGATTTAGATGCCCAAGGCAAAAAGAAAACCCGTCGCCACCCCTTTGAAGGCATCTTGCCCAACATGGATCGGCGCTACCGCGAGACCGACTCCCCCGTGGTGCGCGAGGAGTTGGCCCGCTACCGCTCGCACCGCGCCTGCCCCGATTGCGAAGGCACGCGCTTGCGCCGCGAAGCGCGCCACGTGCTGCTGGGCACCGGACCCGACGCGCTCAACATTCACCAACTTGGCGGACTGACGCTGGCCGATGCCCAGGCCCATTTCGAGCACCTGCAACTCGAAGGCGGCAAGGCCGACATTGCCGACAAAGTGGTGCGTGAAATCGTGGCCCGTTTGGGCTTTTTGAACGATGTGGGCCTCACCTACCTGAGCCTCTCGCGGCGCGCCGACACCTTGTCGGGCGGCGAGTCGCAGCGCATTCGCTTGGCCTCACAAATTGGCTCGGGCTTGTCGGGGGTGATGTATGTGCTCGACGAACCCAGCATTGGCCTGCATCAACGTGACAACGACCGTCTCATTGCCACCTTGCAACGGCTGCGCGACTTGGGCAACAGCGTGATCGTGGTGGAACACGACGAAGACATGATTCGCGCGGCCGAATACTGCATCGACATGGGTCCAGGCGCGGGCGTGAACGGCGGGCGCGTCACGGCGCAAGGCACACCCGACGAGCTGATGCGCAACCCGCAGTCGCTCACCGGCCTTTACCTCAGCGGCCAACGCCGCATTGAAACGCCCACCGTCACCCGTCCTTGGCTGGCACGGCCCAGCCAAGCGGTGCAGCAAGCCCCCGTGAAAAATGCCTTTGGCAGCTTGGTTCAACCGCCCTTGCCCACCTTGAGCGAGCGCCACCACACCCACCAGTGCTTGCGCATTGAGGGTGCACGCGGCAACAACTTGCACGGTGTTGACGCCGTTTTTCCCATTGGCTTGCTCACCTGCGTGACCGGCGTGTCGGGTTCGGGCAAATCCACCTTGGTGAACGACACCTTGGCCGCACACACGGCTCGCGTGCTGCACCGCGCGCATGCAGAGCCCGCGAGCTTTGATGACTTTCACGGTTTGGAGCACCTCGACAAAGTGATCGTGGTGGACCAGTCGCCCATTGGGCGCACGCCGCGCTCCAACCCCGCCACCTACACCGGTTTGCTCACGCCGTTGCGCGAACTGCTGGCCGATGTGCCCCTGGCGCGCGAGCGCGGCTATGGCCCGGGCCGTTTTTCATTCAACGTGGCCGGCGGCCGCTGCGAGGCCTGCCAAGGCGATGGCGTGGTGCGCGTGGAAATGCACTTCTTGCCCGATGTGTATGTGACCTGCGATGTGTGTCATGGCAAGCGCTACAACCGCGAGACGCTGGAAATTCGTTACAAAGGGCTGAACATCGCCGAGGTGCTCGACCTGACGGTTGACCGCGCTTTGGATGTGTTTGCCGCTGTGCCCGTGCTGCACCGCAAGCTGCAAACCTTGGCCGATGTGGGCCTGGGCTACATCCGCCTGGGGCAGCCCGCCACCACCTTGTCGGGGGGCGAAGCGCAGCGGGTGAAGCTGGCGCTGGAGCTGTCCAAACGCGACACCGGGCGCACGCTCTACATCCTGGACGAACCCACCACGGGCTTGCACTTTGCCGACATCGACTTGCTGCTGAAGGTGTTGCACCAACTGGTGGATGCGGGCAACACCATGGTGATCATTGAGCACAATTTGGATGTGATCAAAACCGCCGACTGGTTGATCGACATGGGCCCCGAGGGGGGATCGGGCGGCGGGCAGGTGGTGGCCATGGGCACGCCTGAAGAACTGGCCCACCACCCACACAGCCACACCGGTCGGTATTTGCGGCGGTATTTCGATAGCGAAGAGGCTTAAAGCGCATGCAAACCCTGAACGCCGCCGACACCGCCCACGCCCTGCCTTACGTCGCGCTCGCCCAACGCATTGCCCACCTGTTGCGCACGGGCGGCGTGAACGTGCCCACCCGGTTGGTGCCCGAAGTGTCGCCCGGGGCGCGCTTGTTTGTGATGCCCGCTTCCGATGGCCAGCTGGCCATCACCAAACTCATCACCTTGGTGAATGCCAATGCCGAGCGTGGTCTTCCTGTGATCCAAGGGCAAGTCATGGTGTTCGACGCCCAAGACGGCCGATGCCTGATGTGCCTCGATGGCCCCACGGTAACCGCACGACGCACAGCCGCGGTGTCGCTGCTGGCGGCTCAAACCCTAAGCCCTCGGCGCGATGGTGACGTGCTGATTGTGGGCGCAGGCGTGCAAGGCCAGGCCCATCTCGAAGCCTTTGCCCAAGGCTTGGGCTTGAAGCGCTTTTGGGTGGCTGCCCGTCATGTGGAGCGCGCACAACAACTGGCCCAGCACGCCCAAAACCTGGGCCTCTGGGCACAAGCGGTGGCCGACCCCCACGAGGCCTTGCCCCACTGCGACTGGGTGCTCACCTGCACGCCGGCGCAAACGGTTTGTCTGCATCAACCGCCCCGGCCGGGCAGCTTCGTGAGTGCGGTGGGGGCTTACACGCCCCAAATGGCCGAATGGGCAGCGCCTGTATGCCAAGCACTGGATGCCTCGGCTTGCGTGGTGGTCGACAGCCGGGACGCCGACCATGAAGCGGGCGATTGGCTGCAGGCTGGGCTTTCCGTGTCGCATCGGCCCACCTTGGCCGATGTGCTGGCACAGCCCGTGGCCATCGGTGCGGATCAAACGGTGTTCTTTCACAATTGCGGATGGGGCGGTTGGGATTTATCAGCCGCACATTGCGCCATTGAGGCCACAATGGGTCAGCTCAGACCCCATTAATTGAACCTGACCCCAATTGTTTGAGGAGACGATCATCGACACGCGCAAACGCCGGCTCTTGTCCGGGATCTCCACGGTTTTGGCGGCCACGGGTCTGTTGGCTTCACGCGCCAACGCGGCTGCGGCCAGCCCAGCGGCCGATGGCCCGCCGCACAAAATCGTTTACCAGCTCAACCGCGCCGATGCGGACTACATCGAGCACATCCTCAACTCCATCAGTGCCATGCTCACCAAGTATGTGGACGATGTGGCGATTGCCATCGTCGCGTTCGGCCCAGGCATTCATGTCCTGGGCACCAGGCCCACGCGGCCCATTTCCGAAGAGCACCGCAAACGCATCAAAGGCATGGCACAAAGCTATGGCGTGGAGTTGATCGCCTGCGGCAACACCATGAAGGGCTTGAATTGGGATGAGCAACGCATCATCCCCGAGGCGCGCATCGAAGAGGTGGGCGCGGCGGCCTTGATGACGTTGCAGGAAAAGGGCTACGCCTACATTGCTTGGTGAGGCCTTAACGGCTCGTCGAATCAGGCCACGATGCCCTGTTCGCGCAGCTGCGCAATTTGTGCATCGCTCAGGCCCATGCCCTTGAGCACGGCTTGGGTGTCTTGGCCAATGTCGGGCGCGTTGTGCCACTGCGCACCCGGGGTGCGCGAGAGCTTGGGCACCACGCCGGGAACGAGCAAGTCGTCGCCATCGTTCATTCGCAGGGTCTGCACCATGCCCCGATCCCGGTAGTGCGGGTCGCGGGCAATGTCGGCCACGGTGTAAATGCGCCCTGATGGCACGGCGGCTTTTTCCAACTCGGCGAGCACCTGATCGATGGGGTGCTGCTGCGTCCACTGGGCAATGGCGGCATCGATTTCGGTCACGCGGCGCACGCGGCCGGTGTTGTCGGCGAGGTCGGGGTCTTGCCCCAAGTCGTCGCGCCCCATGGTGTGCATCAAGCGCTTGAAGATGGAGTCGCCGTTGCCCGCAATCAGCACATAGCCGCCGTCTTGGCAGGGGTAGGCGTTGGACGGCGCAATGCCGGGCAAGGCGCTGCCGGCTGGCCCACGCACCTCGCCAAAGGCGCTGTATTCGGGCAAGAGGCTTTCCATGCAATTGAACACCGCCTCATACAAGGCCACATCGATCACCTGACCCTGACCCGAGCGTTGTCGCTCTTGCAGCGCCAGCAAGATGCCAATGACGCCATGCAAAGCGGCCAAGGTGTCGCCCAGGCTCACCCCCACACGCACCGGCACGCGGCCGGGTTCTGCGGTCAGGTGTCGAATCCCGCCCATGGCCTCGCCCACCACACCAAAGCCGGGGCGGTCGCGGTAGGGGCCGGTTTGGCCATAGCCACTCACGCGCAACACGATGAGCTTGGGGTTGGCCGCCAGCAAGTCCTCGGGGGCCAGGCCCCAGCCTTCGAGGGTGCCAGGCCGGAAGTTCTCGATCAACACATCGGCCTCGGCGGTGAGCTGGCGCACCAGGGCTTGGGCTTGGGCTTGCTTGAGGTCCAACGCGATGGAGCGCTTGTTGCGCGATTGCACTTGCCACCACACCGAGGTGCCATCCTTGAGCAATCGCCATTTGCGCAAAGGGTCGCCACTGCCCGGGGGTTCGATCTTGATCACATCGGCACCAAAGTCGGCCAGGGTTTTGGCCGCAAAAGGGCCAGCAATCAGTTGCCCCATTTCAATGACCTTGAGGCCGGCCAGGGGGGCGTTTTCGCGCGAGGGTTGGGTGCTCATGCCGAGATGGTAAAGCTTGGTCGAGTGGGGGATTGTCAGGGCTGACACCTTGGGTTGAAATGGGCGCGTCTCACCGGTTGAAAGGAAACTTCGCATGAGCATGAAGATCGATGGCGCTTGCCACTGCGGGCGGGTGCAATTCACCGCCCTCATCGACCCCGAGCGGGTCATGACTTGCCACTGCAACGACTGCCAAGTGTTGTCGGGCGCACCCTTTCGCGCCGTCGTGGCCGCACGCATCGATCAGTTCGAGCAGCAAGGCACGGTCAAGCAGTATGTGAAAGTGGCCCAAAGCGGCAATCGGCGCGCACAAGTGTTTTGCCCCGAGTGCGCCACCCCGCTTTATGCGACTGCGCCCGAAAACCCCACCAGTGTGATCATTCGCTTGGGCTGCGTGCGCCAGCGCGACCAGCTGCCGCCTCGGGTGCAGATTTGGCAGCACACCCAAATGCCTTGGCTCGACGGGCTGTCGAGCGTGCCGGGCACCGATGACCAAGCGGGGTTTTTGCCGGCCCTCTGACTCAGGCCAAGGAGCGGCGGGTTTGCTCGGCCACCGCGCGGGCCGCTTGCGCGAAGTCGGGGCCTGAAGAGGCATACAAAATGGCGCGTGAGGAATTCACCACCACCGGGCCATTGGGGCGCCAGCCAGCTTTGACCGTGGCTTGGGCGTCGCCGCCTTGCGCACCCACGCCGGGGATGAGCAAAGGCAGGGTGGGGGCCAACTCACGCACCCGTTCGATTTCGTTGGGGTAAGTGGCCCCAACCACCAGGCCCAATTGGCCATTGAGATTCCAGGGGCCTTGGGCCAGACGGGCCACGTGCTCATACAAGCGCGGCGCGCCTGGCACCGAGCCCAGCGTCTGGTTTTGCAAGTCGTCACCGCCAGGGTTGGAAGTGCGGCACAACAAAAAAGCACCTTTGCCAGGGTGGCGCAAATAGGGCTCGACGGAATCAAAACCCATGAAGGGCGACAAGGTCACGGCATCGGCTTGGTAGCGCTCGAAGGCTTCCTTGGCGTATTGCTCGGCGGTGGAGCCAATGTCGCCGCGCTTGGCGTCGAGGATCACGGGCACCTGCGGATGACGGGTTCGCAGGTGGTGCATCAGGGCTTCGAGTTGGTCTTCGGCGCGGTGCGCAGCAAAGTAAGCAATTTGCGGCTTGAACGACAACACCAAGTCGGCGGTGGCATCGGCAATGGCCGCACAAAAATCGAAGATGCGGCGCGAATCGCCTTGCCAATCGCCTGGGAAACGGCTGGGCTCGGGGTCTAGACCCACACACAGGCGGGATTGGTGGGCCGCTTCGGCGGCGCGCAACTGTTCGATGAAAGTCATGCCGCGATTGTAGGCAGGCGGGCTGCGCGCGCCCTCACAGCACGGCGTTGACCTGCACGATCACAAAATAGTCTGCGCCAGGGGGATCCAGTTGGACTTGGACGTGGCTTTCGTCCATGAACAGGTTGAGTTCACCCAGCGCTTGGGTGGCACCCACCCCATAACGCCCATTGACCCACAAGTCTCGCGCATAGCCCATGCCCTGAATCTGATTCAGTGCGGCCTGCGCATCATCCAAGCTGGGCAACACCACCTCCACACCATAGAGGTTCAAGCTGCGATGGGTTCCGAACAAAAGCTCAAGGGCCTCGCTGTTGCTGAGGTCGGTGTCATACCGGGTCGTGTCTGGTGATGCATCGGTGTTGATGGCGCCATCACCATTTCGATCCCAAACCCAATACCACTGGCCATCGATCTTCACAGGCGCAATCAACTGCCCGTGTTCGCCCAAGTAGATGGCCCCTGAATTGACCTTCAGTAAAGCCCCGTCGGTCTGGGTGCTTGCATTGCCGCTGGTGTCCGTCACGGTGAGACTCACGCGCGCATGGGTGTAAGGCAATGTGTTGTTGTGCAGGGTGTGAGTGGCCACCCACAGGCCCGCGTGCTCGCCGCTGTTGTGATAGTTGGCCGCGACCTGAGCGGGCCCGCCCAACTGAGAGAAGTCGGCCACCACACTGAACACATCGGTGTTGGTGGTCGGGTCGTAAGTCACCGTCACGACTTGGAAGGCGCCATAGGCCTCAGGTTCGGGCTGACCTTCCACGTCAAAACGCATCACAAAGATGCTGCGATCACCGCCACCGTCTGGGCCTGACCAGGTCAGCACAAAGCCTCCCTGCGGTTCAGCCGTGATTTGCGGCGCTTCATCCCAACCCCGGGTGTTGCCCATGCCCTCGACGCAGTGCAGGGGTCCCGTGGCTTGGCCATCGGCTCCAAAACATTGAACAAAAATACTGGCATCGCCCTCGTGATCGAGGCCCACCCAAGCGATCACATAGCGACCATCATCCCCATAGCTGACCCCTTTGGGTGAGTGATTGCCACCTCCGGTTGGGGTTAATCCTTCTAGTGCAGTCAAACCGCCCCTTCGCTGACCGTTTGCATCAAATACTTGCGCATAGATTCGGGCGTCACCCTGGCTGTTTTCGCCGGACCAGGTGACAACATAGCCTCCCTCTGCACCCAACGCCGACACTTGGGGGTCGACCCAATGCCGTCCGTTGGCTTCAACCCAGGGTTGAATGACGACGGGGTCACCTTGGGCAACGCCATCTGCACCGAACAATTGCACCGACACGCCCTCGTCGCCTTGACGGTCTTGGGCTGACCAAACCACCACAAAACGACCGTCGCTGCCCACCGCTGCCACCTGCGGCACAACGTTGCTCGCCGGGTCGCTGACGTTGCTAGAGGTGGGCAGGTCAACCCTTGGCCCCCTAGATGCACCCTGACCATCGAAGGTTTGAACGCGAACGCTGATTGATCCTGTGGCCTCGACATGTCGCCAAACCATCGCCCAATGGCCCTCGGCGTCCAAGGCCGTTAGTTTGGGGCTGTCATTCACCGAGTCGTTGGATGGCGAGACATCAAGCAACAACAAGGCCCCAGTTTGCCCATCGGGCTCGACGATTTGGTAAGCAATGCCATGGGCGTCAAAGGTCCACGACAACACGTATCGCCCTGTTGCGTCGAGCACGCACAACTGCGCATCGGCGTCCCAGCTGTTGGGCAGCGCTTTGAACTGGCTGGGACTGCCCTCGGGTTGAGCCATCGTGTTGAAGGTCTGAACCATGATGCTGGATTGCCCGTATGGGTCGGTGCCCGTCCAGGCCACCACAAACCGGCCCTCGTCACCGAGCACGGCCAGTCGCGCATCGACATTCGTGTGGCCTGATGACTGCAAGCGAACCGGGTCGCTGTAGCGGTCGCCCTCGGCGTTGTAGGGCTGCACAAATACGCTGAGTCCACCCTCCTCATCCTGCCCATGCCACACCACCACCATGCGGCCGTCTTGCTGCCAAACGGCTGCTGTGGGCCGATCGTCATCGCCATTGAAAACGTTCGTCCCCTCAATCTGGATGAAATGGGGTGAAGACGTCCCGGTGATGTGAATGTCACCGAGAGCGACCACAGGCGGTGTGACATCGGGTTCGACATCGGACGGAACAGGGTTGCCAGCTCCAGCAGCAGCCCCGCCACCGCCGCCTCCACCACCGCCTCCACCGCCACCGCCCAGAGCGGCAAGGGCAGCCAGCGGGGCCAAGCTGGGTGTGGCCACCAAAGCGGCGGTGCTCGTCACAGCAGCTGTGCCAGTTGCACCTAACTCCGCCGAAGCGACTGTCGAGGCCGTGCCATTGCCCACGGGCGCACCGACGGAGCTGGGGCTCGCTTGTGCCAACAGCCGTCCGTCGAGATCGATTGGGAATTCACTCGCCCCAACAGGCTGCCACTCGGTGGCAAGTTGCGAGGTGACCGCATCCTCCGCTTTCGCGAGCAACTTTTTCATCCGCTCAGCGATGTCATCATCGATTGAGGTTTCGCTCGTCGACGCCTCTGGCAGCGGGTTCACGACCGCCATCTCCTCTGCCCCCAAGCGGCTGGCATGACGTCCGCGTGCGGCCTTCACCAACCGCTTGGTCAACTCCGTCTGGACTTGCTCGTGCGATTCATGCCGTGAGCCCACCTCCAGATGCGTCGATGATCTGGATGCCTCAATGACTGGTGTTCGGACCCGCACGGACCACTCCTTGAAATTATTTTTAACCTAATATAGCTCCACCAAAGTCACGGTTGAATGCTATAAGTCAAAAAATCTAGCCCGACACCCACACAGGCCATCTCGGCTTAGCATTCACGCCATGTCCACCCTCACTCGCCAGCAGTTGCTGTTGCTCGTCTTCCTGACTTTGGTTTGGGGCTTCAACTGGCCCATGCTGAAAATTGGCGTGAACACCTACCCTCCGCTGACTTTCCGGGTCATCAGCATGTGGATCGGCTGGCCGCTTTTGGGCCTGGTGGTGTGGCGCATGGGCTTGTCGTTTCGGGTGCCCCGCGCACATTTCAAGGAATTGGCGGTGCTCACCGTCACCAATTTGCTGGTCTGGTATTCACTGGTGATCTTGGCGTTGCCCCATCTCAACAGCGGGCGCACCGCCATCCTGGGCTACACCATGCCCATTTTTTCGACACTGCTGGGTTACGCCCTTTACAAAGACCCGCTCAAGCCCCGGGCCGTGGGCGGCGTGGTGTGTGCGGCGGTGGCGGTGTTGCTGCTGTTGTGGCATGAACTCACCGCGCTCTCGGGCGCGCCCGGCGCCTTGGCCACGGTGTTGTTTTCGGCCTCCGTTTGGGCTTACGGCACGCAGCGCATGCGCCGCACGCCCATGACCACCCCCACCCTGGTGATTGCGTTTTGGATGCTGGGTTTGGTGCTGCCCCTCATGAGCGGCATGGCCTGGGTGTTGGAGTCCGACCGTTGGGGGCCGCCCCTGCCCATCACCTGGGGCGTCATCCTTTACAACGCCTTCGGGGTGTTTGTGTTTGCGCAAACGGCGTGGCTGGTGCTGGCCCGCTCCTTGCCGCCCGTGGCGTCCACCCTGAGCGTGATGTTCATTCCCATCATTGGGGTGTTCAGCAGCGCCCACTTTCTGGGCGAAGTGCTGCATTTCCAAGATTGGGGGGCCGTGGCCTTGATTGTGGTGGCCATTGCCTTGGTGCTGTGGCCCAGCCGGGCCTGAGGCGCATGGTTTAATTTCGTCCCATGAACTTTGCTGAACGACTCCAATCCTTGCCCGCCGTCTCGCACTTGGCGGCCCTGGAACTGCTGGCCCCCAACGGGGATGTGGTGGCCACCATCGAACACAAACCCGGCCAAATCGGCTCGCTCACGGTGTATGCCGCGCTGGCCGAGCAGCACGGCGGGGCCATCACGCCCGAGGCCGCGCGCTTGGGCGTGGACTGGTATGCCGAACACACCGCAGATGCCCGCGCCAACCCCGGCAAACACCCCAACATCGACCGCTTGTTGGCTTGGGCCGAGGGCAGCGTGTCCTACACCGTGCGTTGCGTTCAGGCCTGACTCAAGGGGTGCGCGGCCAGCGCCAAACACAGGTCGTCCCAGGTTTTGGCTTTCTCAACGGGGTTGCGCAACAAATAAGCGGGGTGATAGCTCACCACCACCGGAATGTCGCCGTGGCGGTGCACGCTGGCGCGCAACTTGCCCAAGGCCTGGGCTTGCACATCGGGCACCGTCCCTTGCAACAAGTTGTGGGCGGCAAAGCGTCCCAAGGCCAGAATGAATTTCGGCTGAAGACGGCGAATTTGCTCCTGCAAATACACGCTGCAGGTTTCCATTTCATCGGGCAAGGGGTTGCGGTTGCCCGGTGGCCGGCACTTGACCACGTTGGTGATGTAAACGCTGGGCTGGCTGTCGTTGTCTCGCCGGCGCTGCAAGCCCATGGCCAACAGCATTTGGTCGAGCAACTTGCCCGCAGCCCCCACAAAGGGTTCGCCTTGCAAGTCTTCTTGTTCGCCGGGGCCTTCGCCCACGATCAACCAATCCACCGAAACCGGGTCAGCGGCTTCACTGGGAGCCGTGCCCACGCCAAACACCGCTTGGTGGCGCTGCTCGCACAAGCGGCAAGACCGGCAATCGGCCACCGTGGCTTGCAGTTCGGCCCAGCTGCGGCTGGGCAAATCGGCGGGGATGGGCGGCCAAACCTCGGGCGTGTCGGCGGCGGGTTTCGCCGGCTTGGCTGCGGGCGTGGCCGCCGGGGCGCGCACGGCCACGGGCCGGGGTTCGGGTGACGGGGTGCGCGGGGCCACCGCCGGTTGAGGTGCCGGCATGGCATCGTGAACCGGCAGTTCCACAGCATCGGGCTGGGACGGTGACAAGGGCTTGGTGCGTTGGGGCACATCGGGCACCCACAACATCACCCCCATGGCTTGCAGCATGGCCTGATGGCGTGGCGTGAGGTTCAGCATGCGCCCTCCACGGCTGGCCCCAAGCTCATCCCCATGACCACGGCGTGTTCGCGGCTGGTGGACGTGAGGGGGTAATAGTCGCGGCGCAGGCCAACGGCCTGAAAGCCCGCCTGGGCATACAAGGCCTGGGCGGCGGCGTTGCTTTGCCTGACCTCCAGCCACAGGTTGTCCAAGCCTTCTTGGCGGCAATGCGCAATCAATTCGTCGAGCAGGCGGCGCCCCAAGCCCCGCCGTTGGTGGTCGGGGGCCACGGTGAGGTTGAGCAAATGCATTTCGCCAGGGCCGCGCATGGCGACATGGTAGCCCAGGGTCTCTTCGCCTTGAACCAAGCGCACGCAGCGATAGCCAGAGGTGATCGAGTCCACGAAATTGCCTCGACTCCAGGGGTGGGAGTAAGCGGTTTGCTCTATGGCCAGAATGGTGCTCACGTCGTCTGGGCCCCAGGCTTCAAAGTGGCAAGGGTCTTCAGTTCGCCAAGGGGGAAACGACCACTTCATGGCGCAGTGGGGGCCTGGGCCTGCGCTTTGGCCGCTTGCAAGGCTTCGCGTTCGGCGGTGGTGTCGGCCACCTTGTTGCGCACATACAAGGGCAGGGCGTCGGCGGGGTCGACCGCCAAGCCGCGTTGCCAGGCGCTGGGCCACAAGGCCAGCATGGCGCTGGCGGTGGGCCGGGCATCGATCCAACGGTGGGGGCCCAAGGCGCTGGTGCGTCGCTCAGGGTCTTCGGCCAGCCATTGGCCAGCCACCGCGGCATCGGGGGCGTTGGCCAAAGGGCCCCAATCGACGGGCCATTGCACCGCGCTGGGGTGGCTCACCTGAATGGGGGCATGGGCCACCCAGTGATCCCCTTGCCAAGCCAGGGCCGCCCAATAGAGCTGGCCCATGCGTGCGTCCCAGCAGGCCAGCACGCGCTGCACCTCGGGGTGACGGCTGCGGGCGTCCTCAGCGATGAGGCTGAGGCTGTCCTGGGGCAACACGGGCAAGCCCGCGCCCAAAGCCAAGCCCTGGGCCACCGCACAGGCGGTGCGCAAACCCGTAAAAGCGCCCGGCCCTTGGCCAAAGGCAATGCCATCGAGCTGGTTCAAGCTGAGGCCCACTTGCGCCAAAGCCTGACCCACCGCAGGCAACAGGGTGTGCGAGGCTTGGGCGCCACCGGCCACTTCGAGCACCGCCTGGCGCTCCCCCTCGCAGGCGGCCACGCTCACACGCTCGGTGCTGGTCTCAATGGCCAAGACCTTCATGGCTGCCCTCCTCCGGGGCGGGGCGCGGTGCTGGACAGCGCCTTGGGAGCGCGAACGCCCATCACAATGCCCAAGGTCACCATGACCAGGCCCAGCATGAGGTTCCATTGCAAGGGCTCACCCAAAAACGCCACCGCGCCCAGGGCCGACAAGCCCGGCACCACAGCGGTGATCATGGTGGAGCGAACCGGGCCAAAGCAGCGAATCATGTACATGAAGGTGATGCCCGAAATCACCACCGAAATCCAGCCTTGAAATATGGTTTGGAACAGCAGTTCTTGCCAAGGGGCTTGCAACAAATGCGTGGGCAACACGCCCATGAGCACCAGCAACACATAACCGGGAATGAACAGCGAGAACGAAAAGGTGACCACCGCAATCGTGGCGTCCACGGCCGACACCGCGTATTTGCGGGTGAGCACCCCATAGGCAGACCAGCAAATCGAGCCCATCATGAAGAGCACATCGCCGCGCCACACGCCCTCGCCGCGAAACGCCTGCAGCAAGCTCGCACCCCCGACCAAAACGTCACCGGCCAAGATGCACGCCAAGCTCAGCCAGCGCCCGGGTGTGAGGCGGTCGCCCAGCCACCACACCGCCAGCAGCGACGTCCACAAGGGCAAGCTGCCCGGCAACAACACCGAGGCGTGCGCCGCGGGTGCAATCGCAAAACCCGAATACACCAACAGGCCAAACAGGAAGCCGCCCGGCAAACCCAAGCGAACGGTGAGCCGCGTGGACAAGGGGGACAGGCCCAGGTAACTGGGTTTGTGTTCCCCCCGGGCGCGCGCTTGGCGCACCAGCCACCAACCCCAGGGCAACAAAATCATGGCGGCCCCCACGGTGCGGGCCCACATGATGTCCAGGGGCAACAAGGCATGACCCGACGAGGCGCGGGTGATGACGATGAACGACGACCAAATGGCGACGGTCACCAAGGCCGCCAGCCAAGCCAGGCCGCTGGTGGGCAACAAAGGGGGGGAGGCATTCGACGTAGACATGCCCGGCCATTATCGGGCGGGCCTCAGCGCTGGCGGCTGGCCCAATCGACGATGGCGTCCAACACGGGACGGGAACGGTTGGCGTTGGGATGGTTGACGATGGCCACCACCACCCAGCGTTGGCCGGCACGCCCTTCCACGTAGCCCGCAATGCCCGACACATCGCGCAAGCTGCCGGTCTTCAAGTGGGCCCAGGCCTGCGCTTTGCTGCGCTTGAGGGTGCCGTCGGTGCCGGTCACCGGCAGGGATGCGGCCAGCTCCGGAAAGAAGGGTTGCTGCCATGCCCAATGCAAAAGCGCGGCCAGGCTTTGGGCCTGCGCGCGGGTGTCGCGCGACAAGCCCGCACCATTGATGACGGTGGGAGCGGGCACCGTGCCCAACTGTTCGTGCCACCAGCGCGCCACAAAGGCCCGCGAGCGCTCCCAGTTGGCCGCTGGCGAGGGGGTCTCGCTGCCACGCCCCAAGGTGAGGAAGAGCTGCTTGGCCATCACGTTGTTGCTGAACTTGTTGATGCGCAACACGACCTCGTTCAAGGGGTCGGCTTGCGCCTCCAGGCGCAAAGTGGCGGCTGGGGGCACCAGGCCATCGCGCACTTGTCCGCTCAGTTGGCCACCCACGCTCAGCCACAAGGCGTGCAGAACCTGTTGGCTGAAGGCCGGGCCGGGAGGGGCCGCAACCGACCAGCGTTTGTCGCCACAGCTCACGGGAAAGGCACCACGCCAGCGCCAGTGGGTGGGGTTGGCCACATCCAGCCCCATGCGAGCGCGGTAGTCGTTGCATGGCCCGCTCACCAGGGGCAGCTCGGTTTGCACCTGCGCGCCCACACGGGGCGGCTCGGCGGTCACCCGGGCCACACGGGTTTCGATGTCGGGGCTGATGAACAGGCTCACCGCATGGTGGTTCACCAGCCAGGCGTCGGGGCCCACGTTGTAGGGCTTGAGGGGCTCGCCATCGAAGCTGCCCGGCTCGTGAGGGGGCAGGTTGAAGGCCGAGCGGTCGAGCACCACATCGCCCTCGATGCGGTGAATGCCCAGCCCCTGAATGCGGCGCATCAGTTGCCAGAGTTTTTCCATGACCCAGCTGGGGTCGCCCTCGCCCTTGAGGTAGAGGTTGCCTTTGAGCACACCGCCGCTCAGGGTGCCATCGGTGTAGATCTGGGTGTTCCAGGTGTAGTTGGTGCCCAGCGCATCCAGGGCTGCGGTGGTGGTCACCAGCTTGATCAGCGAGGCGGGGTTGCGGGGGGTGGTGTCGAGGTGGCGCCAACGGGCTTGGCTCACCGGGTCTTGCACCCGTGACACCACCACGCTCAAAGCCTCGGCCGGCAGTTGCGCTTGCTTCAGGGCCGCTTGCACCGGCGGCGGCATGCCGGCATGGGCTGGGCCCAAGCCAGCCCACATGCCAAACACACACAGGGCCAAGGCCTTCAGGCTGTTTTGAGCGGTCATCAATGCCTCCTGTCTCATGCGGCGGCGCGCCGCAAACGGTCGGCCACGCCCGCCCAGGCCTCGCCTTCGGGGACTTCGCTGACCCAGATTTCACGCACCCCCGACGCATCGAGTTCGCGCAAGGTGGCAAACAATTCACGCGCGCAATCGTGGGGGTCCTGGGGCTGAATTCGCCAGGGCCCAACCCACCCGGCCGGCGAGGGGTCGGGCGACCAGACGGCAACCTCGGGCGGTGGCGTCGCGCCCTCGGTGGCCAAGGCCCACAAACGCTCCCGGGGCCACAAGCGCACCCGCGCTTGGGGCGCGTAGTGCGAGGCCAGTGTGCCCGAGGCTTTGGGCGCGGTTTGGCTCAGGGCGTCTAGGGACAGCACGGGCTCGCCCGCCCATTCGCTCAGTTGCGCGGCGGTGTAGTGGCCAGGGCGCAAGATCACCAAGGCCCCCCGCGTGGCGTCGACGATGGTGGACTCAATGCCCACCGCGCAATCGCCGCCATCGACCACCGGCACTTGGCCGCTGAACTCTTGCCACACGTGCTGGGCGCGGGTGGGGCTGACCCGGCCAAAGCGATTGGCGCTGGGCCCAGCCACCCCGGCCACGCCCAGGGCTTGGGCCGCACGCAACAGGGCTTGGGCCACCGGATGCGAGGGGCAGCGCACGCCCACGCTGTCTTGCCCCCCGGCTGCCGCTTGAGCCACGCCCGGGCGGCGGGGCAGGATCAGGGTCAGGGGGCCGGGCCAGGCGTGGGTCACCAACCGGGCCACGGCTGGCGGCACCTCGCGCACAAAAGCGGGCAAGTCTTGGGCCGAAGCCACATGAACAATGAGGGGGTGGTCGCTGGGTCGCCCTTTGGCGGCAAACACCTTGGCCACCGCCGCATCTTGGGTGGCGTCGGCGCCCAGTCCATAAACGGTTTCCGTGGGAAAGGCCACCAGCTCACCCGCCCGCCAGCGTTGCGCGGCCTGGGCCACGCCCTCTGGCGTGGGCGGCCACACGGCGGCGGCGTCTGGCGTCACGGGGTTCACCACGGCGCCAAGCCCAGCCATTGGGCGGCTTCACGGGCACGGTGTCGGGCCTCGGCCAAGGTGGGCGCGGTGAAGGTGAGGTGGCCCATCTTTCGGCCCAAGCGGGCCTCGCGCTTGCCATACAGGTGCAGGTGCGCCCCCGGCAAGGCCAGCACGCGCGGCCAATCGGGTTCGCGCCACACGGGCGAAGCGCCCTGCGTGTCTTGCCACAAGTCGCCCAGCAAATTGAGCATGACGGCCGCGCTGTGCAAGCGAGGCTGCACCAGCGGCCAGTTCGCCGCACAACGAACCTGCAACTCGAATTGCGACACATCGCAGCTGTCGATGCTGTGGTGGCCGCTGTTGTGGGGGCGCGGGGCCATTTCATTGACCACCCAGGTGGCCTCGCCCGCTGCCCCCGCTACGGGCTGCAGCACAAAAAATTCCACGCACAACACGCCCACGTGGGACAGGCCATGGGCGACATCCAAGGCCGCTTGGGTGAGCGCGTGCGCCAACTCGGCGGGCACCGCGCCTTCGCCCACTTCGGTCACCGCCAAGATGCCATCGCGGTGCAGGTTGCGTTGCACAGGCAAAGTGACGCATCCGCCCGACGCGCTGCGCGCCACCACCACCGAGCACTCCAGATGCAAGGGCAACATGGCTTCGAGCACACACACCACCGGCTGCAGCGACGGGCCCTGCAGCTGTTGCCAAGCGGCCTGCAATTCGGCGCGGCTGGACACCCGGATTTGCCCTTTGCCGTCGTAGCCCAAGCGGGCGGTTTTCAAAATGCCGGGGAACAAGGCGTCATCCACTGAAGCCAAGTCTGCCGCGCTGGTCAGGGCCACATGGGGCGCCACGGGCACACCACAGGCCAAAAAGTGGGTTTTTTCTGCGACTCGGTCTTGGGCAATGGCCACCGAATGCGCGCCGGGCGCCACCGGCCGGCTTTGGGCCAAGGCCTGCAAGGCTTGTGCCGGCACGTTTTCGAATTCGGTGGTGATGGCCTGGGCCTGATCGGCCAGGGCTTGCCAGCCTGCGGGGTCGTCGTAGGCGGTGTTCACCAGGCCTTGTGCCACTTGCGCCGCCGGGGCATCGGCGTCGGGGTCGAGCACCACCACCGCCAAACCCAGGGCTTGGGCCGCATGGGCCATCATGCGTCCCAATTGCCCACCGCCGAGCACGCCCAAGGTGTCGCCGGGCTGCAGTGGCGCGTGGGTCGACACGCTCATGCCGAAGGCGGCACGCGCATGGCGCGCGCGGCTTCGGTTTGGCGCTCGCGGAACGCACGCAACTGCTCGGCCACTTGGGGGTGATCGTGGGCCAACATTGCGGCGGCAAAGAGGGCGGCATTGGCGGCGCCTGCGGCCCCAATGGCAAAGGTGGCCACGGGCACGCCTTTGGGCATTTGCACGATGCTGTGCAAGGAATCGACCCCTTGCAAATGGCGCGAGGCCACCGGCACGCCCAACACGGGGACTGGGGTTTTGGCGGCGATCATGCCGGGCAGGTGGGCCGCACCCCCCGCGCCCGCGATGATGCAGCGCAAACCGCGCGCGGCTGCGCCCTCGGCGTATGCGAACATGTCGTCTGGCATGCGATGGGCCGAAACCACACGGGCTTCATAGGGAATGGCAAACTCTTGCAGAATCTGCACGGCGTGTTCCAGGGTGTCCCAATCGGATTGGGAGCCCATGACCACGCCAACAATGGGTTGACTCATGTGACGGACACCGGGTAGGTGGATGGTCATGAAATTTTAGGTGCGAACGGACAACGACATGATCGATGTGACGATGGAGAATTTTGAGGCCGAGGTGGTGAACGCCTCGATGGACACCCCCGTGCTGGTGGATTTCTGGGCCCCCTGGTGCGGGCCTTGCAAATCGCTGGGGCCGGTGCTCGAAAAGCTGGAGGCCGATTACGGCGGGCGCTTCAAATTGGTCAAGATCAATTCCGACGATGAACAACAGCTCGCGGGCGCCTTTGGCATCCGCAGCATTCCCACCTGTGTGCTCATGGTGGGCGGGCGGCCCGCCGACGGCTTCATGGGCGCATTGCCCGAAGGTCAGGTGCGCCAGTTTTTGGACAAGCACCTGCCCAGCGAAGCCGATGTCGAGGCCCAAGAAGACGTCGACGAAGCCGAGGCCGCTTTGGCCGAAGGCGACACCGATGCGGCCTTGGCCAAGTTGCAAGAGGCCTTGGCCATCAACCCGGCCAACCACGACGCCCGCTACGACTACGTGAAGTTGCTCATCACCTTGGGTGAGCTGGAACACGCCGAAAGCGCCTTGTCGCCCGCGCTGTCGCAAATCCCCCAGCCCTTGCGCTTTGTGGCCTTGCAACATTGGCTGCAAGCCCTGCAATTCGTCACCACCGACGAGCGAGCGAGCTGGAGCGTGGAAGACTTTGACGCCCGCATTGCCGAGAACAAACGCGATTTCGAGTTGCGCGCCGCAAAAGCCCGTTTGCTCATGGCCGCTGGCGAGTGGACCGACGCCATGGACGAATGGCTGGAAATCGTGATGCGCGACAAGGCTTGGGAGGACGAACTGGCCCGTAAAAACGTGGTGTCGATTCTGGAGCTCATTGCCCCGCCGCCACCCAAAGAAGCATCGGCTGCCAAAAAAGAAGGCGGGATTGAACTCGCTGGCCACGCCAGTGCCGCCCAAGACCCGCAAGCCGAATTGGTGTCGCGCTATCGCCGCAAGCTGAGCATGGCGCTGAACTGAGCCCGCCGGGGGCTCAAGGGTTCAGGCACACAGCCGCTGCCAGGCCTCTTGGTATTTCGCCGCCGTTTGGGCAATGACCTCGGCGGGCAAGGTGGGGGCTGGCGGTGTTTTGCCCCAAGGCTGACCATTCACCGTGGCGGTTTCCAGCCAGTCGCGCAAAAACTGTTTGTCGAAGCTGGGCGGGTTGCGCCCCTCTTGGTATTGGTCGGCGGGCCAATAGCGTGAGGAGTCGGGGGTGAGCACCTCGTCCATGAGCACCAGCGTGCCCGCGTCGTCCAAACCAAACTCAAACTTGGTGTCAGCAATCAGGATGCCGCGCTGGGCCGCGATTTGCGCAGCTGTTTCGTAGAGGCGAATCGACGTCTCCCGGATGCGCTCGGCCAGCTCGGGGCCAATCAGGCTCACCACGCGATCGAAGCTGATGTTTTCGTCGTGCTCGCCCACCTCGGCCTTGGCGGCCGGCGTGAAAATGGGCTGGGGCAAGCGGCTGGCGTTGTGCAGGCCTTCGGGCAAGGGCACGCCACACACCTGCCGGTTGTGTTGGTATTCCTGCCAGCCACTGCCCGCCAAATACCCGCGCACCACCGCCTCCACAGGAATGGGGCGCAAGCGCTTCACCAACATCGCCCGGCCTTGCACCTGGGGGGCGTCTTGGGCCGACACCACGCTCAGCGGGTCGTCGCCCGTGAGGTGGTTGGGGCACAGGTGGCCCAATTGCTCGAACCAAAACAGCGCCATTTGCGTGAGCAACTGGCCTTTGCCAGGAATGGGCTCGCCCATGATGACGTCAAAGGCGCTGATGCGGTCGGACGCCACCATGAGGATGCGGTCGGTGCCGACCGCGTAGTTGTCGCGCACCTTGCCGCGTGCCAGCAAGGGCAGGGAGCTGAGGGTGGACGTGTGCAGCGCTGCGGCTGACATTCAGTTCACAACCTGGGCCAGTTCGCCGTTGGCATACATCTGGGCCATGAACGGCAGGGGGCGACCCTTGATGTGGCCGCCCTGGCCTTCGCAACCGAATTCGAGGTAACGCTGTTTGCAAATGGCTTTGGCGGCTTCACGTGCAGGCTTCATCCATTCGCGCATGTCGAACTTGTCGGGGTTTTGGGCTTGGAACTGGCGCACCGCACCGGTCATGGCCAACCGAATGTCGGTGTCGATGTTGATTTTGCGCACGCCGTGTTTGATGGCTTCTTGAATTTCCTTGACGGGCACGCCATAGGTTTCTTTCATCTTGCCGCCGTATTGGTTGATGAGCGCCAAAAGGTCTTGCGGCACGCTGGACGAACCATGCATCACCAAATGCGTGTTGGGGATGCGCGCATGAATGGCCTTGACGCGGCTGATGGCCAACACGTCGCCGGTGGGCGGGCGGGTGAATTTGTAGGCGCCGTGGCTGGTGCCAATGGCAATGGCCAAGGCATCGAGCTGGGTGGCTTGCACAAACTGTGCGGCCTCTTCGGGGTCGGTGAGCATTTGGGAATGGTCGAGCTTGCCCACGGCGCCAATGCCGTCTTCTTCGCCAGCTTCGCCGGTTTCCAGCGAGCCCAGGCAACCCAACTCACCCTCGACGGTCACGCCCACTTTGTGGGCCATGGCCACCACCTGCTGGGTGACGTTCACGTTGTAGTCGAAGCTGGCCGGGGTTTTGCCGTCTTCCATGAGCGAGCCGTCCATCATCACCGAGCCAAAACCCAGGTCGATGGCGCCTTGGCACACCTTGGGGCTGGTGCCGTGGTCTTGGTGCATCACCAAAGGAATGTGGGGGTAGGCTTCCGTGGCCGCTTGGATGAGGTGTTTGATGAACGATTCACCCGCATATTTGCGAGCCCCTGCAGAGGCCTGAAGAATCACGGGCGCACCCACTTCGTCGGCGGCCGCCATCACGGCTTGAACTTGCTCCAGGTTGTTGACGTTGAATGCGGGAATGCCGTAGGTGTTTTCAGCGGCATGGTCCAAGAGTTCGCGCATGGAAACGAGGGGCATGGGGATCCTTTGATGCGGGGTTGAAACGTGAAGCAATTTTAAAGCTCAGCTCACGCGGCAGATCATGAGCATGTTGGTGCCGCCGGGCGTGCCCATGGGCTCGCCGCAGGTGATGGCATAAACATCGCCGCGCTCGACGATGCCTCGGTTTTTCAAGTGTTGCTCGGCTTGGGCCAGGGCCTCATCGCGGTCGGCCGCGCTGTCCACCAGCAAGGGGCGCACGTTGCGATACAAGGCCAGCTTGCGCTGGGTGGCCAGCTTGGTGGTGAGCGCATAAATGGGGGTGTGCACCAAATGGCGGCTCATCCACAAGGCGGTGGAGCCCGATTCGGTGAGGGCCACGATGGCCTTGGCGCCCAGGTGATGCGCGGTGAACAAGGCCCCCATGGCAATGGTTTGGTCGATGCGCGAAAACACCTTGCCGGAAAAATCGCTGTCGAGCTGAACCACTTCGGTGGTTTCGGCGGCCGTGCAAATGGCCACCATTTCGCGCACCACCTCCAGCGGGTATTTGCCCGCGGCGGTTTCGGCGCTGAGCATCACCGCATCGGTGCCGTCGAGCACAGCGTTGGCCACATCGCTCACCTCGGCGCGGGTGGGCACCGGGTTGGTGATCATGCTCTCCATCATTTGGGTGGCGGTGATCACCACTTTGTCCATTTCGCGGGCCAAGCGAATCATGTGCTTTTGCAAAGCCGGCACCGCCGCATGGCCCACTTCCACGGCCAAGTCGCCACGCGCCACCATGATGCCGTCGCTGGCCTTGAGGATGCCTTCGAGGTTGGGAATGGCTTCGGCGCGCTCGATCTTGGCGATCAGGCCCGGCTTGTGGTTGAACTCGGCAGCGGCCACCGTGGCAAGCTGGCGGGCCATTTCCATGTCGGTGGCGTTCTTGGGGAAGCTCACCGCCAGGTAGTCGGCTTGGAACGACATGGCGGTCTTGATGTCCTCCATGTCTTTCGCGGTGAGGGCGGGCGCCGTGAGGCCGCCGCCTTTTTTGTTGATGCCCTTGTTGTTGGAGAGCTCGCCGCCAATGAGCACACGGGTGTGCACCTGGTCGCCCTTGACCGCGGTGACGGTGAGCACAATCAGGCCGTCGTTGAGCAACAAGGTGTCGCCGGGCACGACGTCGCGGGGCAAGGCTTTGTAGTCCAGGCCCACGCCTTGCTCATTGCCGGGCTCGGTGCGCGAGGCATCGAGCACAAAATCGGCTCCATTGATGAGCATGACCTTGCCGTTGGCAAACTTGCCGACGCGAATTTTGGGACCTTGCAAGTCCACCATGATGGCCACTTCGCGGCCCACGGCCTGACCGGCTTGGCGCACCAGGCGGGCGCGGTCGATGTGGTCTTGGGCGGTGCCGTGGCTGAAGTTCAAACGCACCACATTGACCCCGCTGGCAATGAGCTGCTCCAGGATTTCAGGGGAACTGGAAGCCGGGCCTAGGGTGGCCACAATCTTGGTCGCGCGAGCGCTCATGGGGAAATCTCCTTGATGTGGCTTCGATTCTGCCATGCAGGCTTGACTGTCCCATGGCACCGTTTGGCCGCCGGTGTTGCCTCGCAAAATGACCGAGTCGCACTCTCGCCCGCCCCAGGTTCAAACGGCCAAGATGTCCGCATGAACCTCCCAACCCATCCCACTTTGGCTGCCCTGTCCGAACCCAGCCTGCTGGCCTTGGCCCAGCGGGGAGAGCTCCGGCGCTACCGTCGCCACACCATCCTCATGGAAGATGGCGACGAAGCCAGCTCCATGCTGCTTTTGCTCGAAGGGCGACTGCGGGTGTTTGCCTTGTCTCACGATGCCCGCCCCCGCGAGCTCACCCTGGCCTTGCTCGAGCCCGGCGACGTCGCTGGGGACACCGGCATGGCCACCGGCACGCGCTGTGGCACGGTGATGGCGCTCACGGCGTGCTGTTGTGTGGTGGTCAGTGCGCGCACGGTGCAGTTGCAGCTGCAGGCCGACCCGGGCTTGGCCCAGGTGTTGTGGCGGCTGGCCGCCCACCGGGCCGACCAATCGGTGCAAACCGCCCGGCGGGCCCTTTTTTCAGACACGTATTCCCGGCTGTGCGCGTTGTTGCGTGGCGAAATTGGTCACCGCCGGGCCGGTTGCGACCCGTCCTTCACCCACGCCCAAATGGCCCAGCACATTGGCTGCAGCCGGGAAATGGTGAGCCGCATCATGAAAGACTTGGTGTCGGGCGGCTACGTGGCGCGCCTGCCCAACCGGGTCTACCGCACCCTGCGGCCCCTGCCGCCGCGCTGGTGAACCCGGCTTGACGCATCGCAAGCTGGTGTTGGGTGAGTTGCCTATAATTGCGGGGCTTGTGACTTTCTCTATTGCCTCACCATGTCTGTGAACTCTTCCCAAGCCACGGCCATCGAGCCCATTGCCCCCGACGCACCCATGCCCCATCGCAAAGTCATTCGCGAATGGCTGGTGCCCCTGGCCGATCGCTCCACTTGGCGCGCCCTGCTGTTGATGACCCTGGACTTTTCCATTTGGGGCGCCTTACTCTACGGCGCCGTGGCCTTCGACTCGTTCTGGGCCAAGCTGGGTTGCGGACTGGCGCTGGGATTCGTCATTGGCCGCTTGTTCATCATTGGCCACGATGCCTGCCACCAAAGCCTCACCCCGCACCGGGGCCTGAACAAATGGCTGGGCCGCATCGCCTTTCTGACTTCCCTCACCCCCTACAGCTTGTGGGACGTGGGCCACAACGTGGTGCACCACGGCTACACCAACCTCAAAGGCTTTGACTTCGTGTGGGCCCCCCATACCGCCGAAGAATTTGCCAAGCTCTCGCCCTTGAGCCGCCTGATTGACCGCATCTACCGCAGCGGCTGGGCCCCTGGCCTGTATTACATGGTCGAGATCTGGTGGAAAAAAATGTTCTTCCCCAGCAAAAAAGCAATGCCTACCCGCCGCTCGGTGTTCCTGTGGGACAACCTGCTGGTCAGCGCCTTTGCCGTGATTTGGCTGGCCCTGGTGGTTTGGGGTGCGCAGTCGGCTGGCCAGTCGGTCACCACCGCCTTGTTCACCGGCTTTGTGGTGCCCTTCTTGTTTTGGTGCAGCATGATTGGCTTTGTGGTCTATGTGCACCACACGCACGTCAAGGTGTCGTGGCACGACGACCGCAGCGCTTGGGCCAAAGCCCAGCCGTTCGTGTCCACCACGGTGCACCTGACCTTCCCCTTCAAGATTGGTGCCCTCATGCACCACATCATGGAGCACACCGCCCACCATGTGGACATGAGCATCCCGCTCTACAAGCTCAAGCAAGCGCAGTCCAAGCTGGAAGAGTTGCTGCCCGGTCGCATCATCGTTCAGCGTTTTTCGTGGCGCTGGTATTTCACAACCGCCCGCGCTTGCAAGCTCTACGACTTCACGCGCCGCTGCTGGACCGACTACAAAGGCCAGGCCACCAGCCAGGCCACTCCCATGCCCGCTTAAGCGCAGCTGGGTGAACTCACCCCAGCGAAGGCTGGGGTTTTTTTTTGCCTCGCGACTTTCGAGTGACTGGCAAGGGCAACTGGGCGCGGGCGACGCGGCTGTCCAAGGCTTGGGCGTCGTCGATCACACCGCCCCCCAGGCACACCTCGCCGTCATAGACCACCAAAGACTGGCCGGGCGTGACGGCCCATTGGGGCTGGTCGAACTGGGCCTGCACACGCCCATCGGCCACCGCCAGCTGGCAGCTCGCATCGGCTTGGCGATAGCGAGTTTTGGCGGCCAAACGGCCCTGCGGGGGACTGCCACTCACCCACGACAAGTCTTGCGCGCTGAGCGACTGCGACAACAACCAGGGGTGGTCGTGGCCTTGCACCACCCACAAGGTGTTGGTGGTGGTGTCCTTGTCGCACACAAACCAGGGGGCGTGGTCGCCCGCCCCGCGCGCCGCACCTTGGGTTTTCACGCCGCCAATGCCCAGGCCTTGACGCTGGCCCAAGGTGTAAAAACTCAGGCCCATGTGCTCGCCAATGACCTGACCGTTGTCCGATCGAATGGGCCCGGGTTCGCTGGCGATGTAGCGGTTCAAAAACTCCCGGAAGGGGCGCTCACCAATGAAGCAAATGCCCGTGGAGTCTTTCTTTTTGGCGTTGGGTAGGCCGATGTCATCGGCCAGGCGACGAACCTCGGTTTTTTCCAACTCGCCCACCGGAAACCAGGTCTTGGCCAATTGGGCTTGGTTGAGGCGGTGCAAAAAATAGCTTTGGTCTTTGGCAGGGTCCAGGCCCTTGAGCAATTGCACGCCCGTGCCGGTGTCGCGCACCCGCGCGTAGTGGCCGGTGGCGATGCGCTCGGCGCCCAGCGCCATGGCGTGATCCAAAAATGCCTTGAACTTGATTTCGGCATTGCACAGCACATCCGGGTTGGGCGTGCGGCCGTTTTGGTATTCGTGCAAGAACGCGGCAAACACGCGGTCTTTGTAGTCGGCGGCAAAGTTCACGTGCACCAGCTCGATGCCAATGACATCGGCCACGGCGGCGGCATCCACGAAGTCGATGTTGGACGAGCAGTATTCGCTGTCGTCGTCATCTTCCCAATTCTTCATGAACACACCCACCACCTCGTGGCCTTGCTGCTTGAGCAGCCAGGCACTGACGGCGGAGTCGACGCCGCCACTGAGGCCAACGATGACGCGGGTGGGTTTCATGGGCGGGATTATCCCGCGTGGTCACCTTGGGGCTGGGGCGACCCGGCCAATGCCAGGCCCACGCTCACCAGGCCAGACGCCAGCAACGCGCCGACAAAGGGCGCCAAGGTGGGCACGTTGGTGGGGAAGCTGGCCGCCAACACGCCGGCGGCCACACTGCCCGACGTCCACCAACCCGGCAACACCGCACCGACCAAGCCCGCCACGCAGCCCAACAAAGCGGCGGTGGGACGCATGCGAGGCCACAGGCCCAGCAGCACCGGGATCACGGCCGAGGCGCACAAGAGGTCGGCAATCAAAAACAGGCGCAAAACCGAAATGCCTTGCAAGGCCACGGCCATCACCGGCACCATGAGCAAGACGGTGATCCAGCGTGCCGCCGTGAGCGACGCATCGCGGCCTGGACGGTAGGTGCTGATCAAAGACGCCAAGCCGCTTTGCAAGGTGTCCACCGACGAGGCCACCAAAGCCAGCGCCAACAACAAGGTGGGCAAGGCCAGCCAATGGCCTGCACCCGCCACCAAAGCAAACAAAGGCGCCGGGGGCTTGCCCAAATCCTTGCCGGCCATGACCGCCAGCAAACCCATGCCGCCCACAGCAGCCATGACCACCATGGTCGCCAAGCCGCCCTTCCAGGCGCCTTCGCGCAAAGCCGCATCGCTTTCAGCAGCCCAAATGCGCTGCCAATAGCCTTGGTGAAACAGATTGGCAGCGGTCACCGCAATGATGAGGGTGAGCGCCACGCTCAGGCCCACCGCAGGGGGTGCCGCGGGCATGGGCTGCGGCATGGGGCCAGCCGGCAAACTGGCCATGGCCGCCACCACGACCAGCAACAACAGGCCCAGCAGCAGCCAAGCTTGCCAGCGGTCGGTGGCCAAGCTGGCGCGCAAGCCACCCCAAGCGGTGTAGGTGAGGGTGGCCAGTGCGAGGCCGATCACCACCCAATGCCCCGGCACCGAGGGGGCCAACATGGCGGTGATGCCACCCATGGCCGTGAGCTCGGCCGTGATGAAGCACAGCATGTAGAGCACGGACAAGGCCGACAACCAAGCCCGCAAGCCCGAACCGAATCGCGCTTGGGCGTAGTCGGCCAGGCTGCGCCCCTGGGGCAAATGGCGGCGAATGGCCGGCCCAAACCAAACCAACACGATGAAGGGCAAGGCCGCACCCAAGACATAGCCACCCAGGGCCAGGGGGCCCACAAAGGCGGCAATTTCAGGGGGAACAAACAACACCCAGGCGCCCATGCCCGAAGCCAAAAACGACAAGGCCAAGGTGTTGGCGCTTTGCGAATTGCGAGCGGTGAGGTAGGTGTCCAAGTCTTCTTGGGCCGCACGGGCACGAAGACCAATCCAAACAAAAGACAAAAGTGCAGCCACAAGGGCCGCCGAAATGGCGATTTGCATGTCGCGCTTCCTCCGCCGGTATGAACCGGATCAGGTTCCAGGGTCTGCCTGAAGGGCGGTTGGGCCCTTGCTGCACTCTCAGCCCCTTGCGTTGGCGTGGGGCTCCCCTGGCGACAGGTTGATGAAAAAGTGAAGGGTAAGTGTAACGAAACCCGATCAGTTGGAAAACGCCGCGATGCCGGTTTGCGCGCGACCCAGAATGAGGGCGTGAATGTCGTGGGTGCCCTCGTAGGTGTTGACCACCTCCAGATTCACCAAGTGACGGGCCACGCCAAATTCATCGCTGATGCCGTTGCCGCCCATCATGTCGCGCGCCATGCGGGCAATGTCCAAGGCCTTGCCGCAGGAGTTGCGCTTGAGGATGGAGGTGATTTCCACCGAAGCGGTTCCCTCGTCCTTCATGCGGCCCAAGCGCAAGCAACCTTGCAAGCCCAGCGCGATTTCGGTTTGCATGTCGGCGAGTTTTTTCTGAATGAGCTGGTTGGCGGCCAAGGGGCGACCAAATTGCTCACGATCCAGCGTGTATTGGCGGGCCGTGTGCCAGCACGACTCGGCCGCACCCAGTGCACCCCAAGCAATGCCATAGCGCGCGCTGTTCAAGCAGGTGAAGGGGCCTTTGAGGCCTTGCACCTCGGGAAAGGCGTTCTCCTCGGGACAAAACACACCGTCCATGACGATTTCACCCGTGATGGATGCGCGCAAGCCCACCTTGCCGTGGATGGCGGGTGCGCTCAGGCCAGCCATGCCTTTTTCGAGCACAAAGCCGCGAATCGGGCCCACCGCGCCAGACTCGCTGACCTCTTTGGCCCACACCACGAACACATCGGCGATGGGGCTGTTGGAAATCCACATCTTGCTGCCGCTGAGCTTGTAGCCGCCCGCCACTTTGTGGGCGCGCGTGGCCATGCTGGCCGGGTCGGAGCCATGGTTGGGCTCGGTGAGGCCAAAGCAGCCAATCCATTCGCCGGTGGCCAGCTTGGGCAAGTATTTTTGGCGTTGGGCCTCGGTGCCAAATTCAAAAATGGGCACCATGACCAAGGACGACTGCACACTCATCATGGAGCGGTAGCCGGAATCCACGCGTTCGACCTCGCGGGCAATCAGGCCATAGGCCACGTAATTGAGGCCGGGGCCGCCATAGGCTTCAGGAATGGTGGGCCCCAACAAACCCAGCTCGCCCATTTCGCGAAAGATGGTCGGGTCGGTTTTTTCGTGGCGAAAGGCATCGCGCACGCGGGGCATGAGTTTGTCCTGGCAATAGGCCGAGGCGGCCTCCTGAATCATGCGCTCGTCTTCGGTCAATTGCTGGGACAGCAAAAAGGGGTCTTCCCATTGGAACTTGGCTTTGCTCATGGTGATGGGTTTTCGTTCGTTTTCAAAACCGTCATTCTCTCAACTTCGGAAGTGACGGCTGTCACCTGGGCCTTTGTGCGGGGCCTCACCGATTTGCCCCCGGCTGAGCGCATCATTTTTGTTGTGCGTCAATACCATTGGCATTCAACAGCCTGTGGATTGCCAGCCCAGTCAGCGGCAACATTTGCCAGCTATTCGGGCGCAGCGGGCAATTCGGCAGTGGCCTCGATTTCCACCAACGCCTCGTCCTCCACCAATGCGCTCACCACCACCATGGTCATGGCCGGAAAGTGTCGGCCCATGACTTCGCGATACACCTGCCCCACCTCGGCCTGGTGCGCCAGGTAAGCCCGCTTGTCGGTCACATACCAAGTCAGACGAGCAATGTCTTGCACCTGCCCACCCGCTTGTTCAACCACGGTTCGCACGTTGAGCAAGGCCTGGCGCATTTGTCCGATGAAGTCGCGGGTTTCAAATTGCTGCTGGGCATTCCAGCCAATTTGGCCCCCCACATACAGGGTGCCGTTGCGGGTGTGCACGCCGTTGGCATAGCCTTTGGCGGGCAGCCAGCCTTCGGGTTGAATGACTTGATGCATGGCGTTTGCTCCTTGTGGGTGGGGTTCGTCACGCTGGGGCGCGCAGCCGGAACCGTTGAATCTTGCCTGTGGCTGTTTTGGGAAGCGCTTTGGCAAACACCACTTTGCGCGGGTATTTGAATGGGGCAATGGTGGCCTTCACATGCGCTTGCAAGGCCTGCACCAGCGCTTCGGTGGGCACCTCCGAATCGCTGAGCACCACATGCGCGCACACGATCGCGCCGCGCTCGTCATCGGGCTCGCTCACCACCGCACACTCCTTGACCGCCGGATGTCGCAGCAAGGCCGCTTCGACCTCGGGGCCGGCAATGTTGTAGCCCGCCGAAATGATCATGTCGTCGCTGCGCGCGGCAAAGTGGAAGTAGCCCAACTCATCTTGAACAAAGGTGTCGCCAGTGAGGTTCCAGCCGCCTTGCACATACACGGCTTGTCGCTCATCGTTCAGGTAGCGACAACCCGTTGGGCCTCGCACCGCCAATCGGCCCATGGTGCCACGTGGCACTTCCTGGCCTTGCTCATCCACCACCTTGGCCTCGTAGCCGGTGACGGGCCGGCCCGTGCAGCCCGCATGGCTGTCGCCAAACCGGTTGGTGATGAAGATGTGCAGCAACTCGGTGGAGCCAATGCCGTCGAGCATGGGCTTGCCGGTTTTGGCCAACCACTCCTCGTAAACCGGCGCAGGCAGGGTCTCACCTGCTGACACCGCGGCACGCAAGCTGGACAAATCGGCGCCTTCTTCCATGGCGCGCAGCATCACGCGGTAAGCCGTCGGTGCGGTGAAGCACACGGTGGCCTTGTGCTTTTGAATGATCTCGATGAGGTTGGGCGGCGTGGCGTTTTCCAGCAGCACCGCGCACGCACCAAAGCGCAATGGAAACACCGCCAGGCCACCCAGCCCAAAGGTGAAAGCCAGAGGTGGCGAGCCCACAAACACATCGCTGGGCACCACTTGCAACACCTCTTGGGCGTAACCATCGGCCACGATGAGCAAGTCGCGATGAAAGTGCATGGTGGCCTTGGGCTTGCCGGTGGTGCCCGAGGTGAAACCCAAAAGCGCCACGTCATCGCGGCCGGTGGCCACAGCGTGAAATTGCACCGGTTGGTCCAAGGCCAGTCGGTCGAGTTCGGCATCGTGATTGGCCGTGCCATCGAAGCCCACCACCTTTTTCAAAAAACGCGAGTCTTTGGCACAGGCGACCATTTCATCCATGAGCCGGGTGTCGCACAAGGCCAGGCCAATCTCGGCAATGTCCACAATCGCCGACAACTCCATGGCGCGCAACATGGGCATGGTATTCACTGCCACCCCACCCGCCTTGGTCACCGCCAGCCACACGGCCACCATCGCGGGGTTGTTGGCCGATCGCACCAGCACCCGCTGCCCCGGCTTCAAGCCCAACTCATTCACCAGCACGTGCGCAATGCGGTTGCTCCAATCGGCCAGCTCTTTGTAGGTTCGCCGTCGCCCATTGCCCACCAACGCCATGTGATCGCCAAAGCCCTTGGCCACCATGCCATCGCTGAGCTCGTAACCGACGTTGATGCGCTCGGGGTAATCAAAGCCCTGGAGCAAAAATTCAGGCCACTGCGCCTCAGGGGGCAAGTGGTCCCGGGTGAAGGTGTCGAGGTGTGCAGAGGGTCCCAACATGGCAGTGCTCCTTGTCGTGGTCTGACCTGGTTTAGCCCGCGTGGAGTGCATGGCGGGCAATCACCACCCGCTGCACATCGCTGGCGCCTTCGTAAATGCGCAAGGCGCGAATGTCTCGATACAGGTGCTCCACCACAGCACCGCTGCGAACACCCTCACCGCCGTGCAACTGAACGGCCAGGTCAATGACCTTTTGGGCTTCTTCGGTGGCGAACAACTTGGCCATGGCGGCTTCGCGCGACACGCGGCTGGCCCCTTGGTCTTTGAGCCAAGCGGCGCGATACACCAACAAGGCCGATGCATCCACCGACAAAGCCATGTCGGCAATGTGGCCCTGCACCATTTGCGATTCGGCCAAAGGCTGTCCCGCGATGTGGCGCGTTTGAACCCGTGTCACGGCCTCATCGCAAGCGCGGCGCGCAAAGCCCAGCGCGGCGGCGGCCACCGTGGAGCGAAACACATCGAGCACCGACATGGCCATGCGGAACCCCGCGCCCGACTCCCCAATGCGTTGTGACACCGGAACCCGACAAGCCTCAAACCGCAAGCGCGCCAATGGGTGGGGGGCCAAGGTGTGCAGGCGCTCGGCAATGGTGAGCCCCGGTGTGTCGGCGGGCACCCAAAACGCCGACAAGCCCTTGGCCCCCGGGGCATCTCCGGTGCGCGCAAACACGGTGTAGCCATCGGCGATGCCGCCGTTGGAGATCCAGGTTTTTTCGCCATCCAGCACATAGTGATCGCCTTCGCGCCGCGCCGTCATGGTGCTGTTGGCCACGTCCGAGCCCGACTGCGGCTCGGTGAGGGCAAACGCCGTGATGCATTGACCCGCCCGACTGCGGCGCAACACCGCTCGCTGTTCGGGGCTGCCAAACAAGGACAAGGCGCCTGTGCCCAAGCCCTGCATGGCAAAGGCAAAGTCGGCCAGGCCATGGTGTCGAGCCAGGGTTTCGCGAATCAGGCACAGGCTGCGCACATCCAGTGGCACCTCGGGGTGGTCGGGGTCGATGGCGCTGTATTGCAACCAACCGGCGTCCCCCAGGGCTTGCACCCAGGCGCGGGTGAGGGCGTCGGCATCGTGTGCATCCACCGTGCGCGACAAACGCGCTTGGGTGTCCTGTGCCCAGGGCTCCAAGGCCTTGACCAAGTCGCGGTGACGATCCTCGAAAAAGGGCCAATCCAAAAATTGTGAGTCGGGCATGGGCCGCTCCTGAATCAGTTGCCTTCAAAGGCGGGCATTTGCTTGGCCACAAAGGCGCGATAGGCCCGGTGGAAGTCTTGGGTTTGCATGCAAATGGCCTGCGCTTGCGCCTCGGCTTCGATGGCTTGCTCCAAGGCCATGTTCCATTCCTGGTTCAGCTGCGTTTTGGTCATCATGTGGGCAAAGTTGGGCCCTTGGGCCAAACGCTCAGCCAAGGCCAAAGCCTCGGCCTCCAGCGCAGCGGGGTCATGCACAGCGTTGAAAAAACCCCAGGCGTGGCCTTCATCGGCCGACATGGCCCGACCGGTGTAAAGCAGATCGGCCGCACGGCCTTGCCCAATGAGGCGAGGCAAGACGGCACACGCCCCCATGTCGCAACCGGCCAGCCCAACCCGCGTGAACAAAAACGCCACCTTGGCGCGCGGGGTGGCCAAGCGCAAATCAGAGGCCATGGCCGCAATCGCCCCGGCCCCCGCACAGACGCCATCGACGGCTGCGATGATGGGCTTGCCACAGTGGAGCATGGCCTTGACCAAATCCCCGGTCATGCGGGTGAAGCGCATGAGCCCTCGCATGTCCATGCGGGTGAGTGGCCCAATGATGTCGTGCACATCGCCGCCCGAGCAAAAATTGCCCTCGTTGCTGGCCCACACCACCACCTGAATGGCATCGTCGTAGGCCAAGGCCCGAAACCAATCTCGCAGCTCGGCGTAGCTGTCAAAGGTCAGTGGGTTTTTGCGCTCGGGCCGCTTCAAACGAATCACGGCAATGCCCGCATTCACCGTGAGCTCGAAATGCTCGGGGTTGAGCCACAGGGGCTGGCGTCCCACTGGGTTGAATGCTTCGGGTTGTTCAGTCTGGGTCATGGGTTTGGCCTTGCGTGGAAATGGGGGTGACCAGGCCGTGCTTGAGCACGCCCAGCAGGTGATGGAGTTGGTGCTGTTGGTGTTCGTCGAGTCCGGCCATGAGGTCTTTGACCCACTGCTCATGGGCGCGCGCCATGCCCGCAAACGCTGCTCGGCCCACCGGCGTCATGGTCACCCGATACGAGCGGCGATCCTCGGGCAAGGTCACCCGCTGCACCAAGTCCTCTTTGGTGAGTTGGTCGACGATGGTGGTGACGTTGCCGCCCGTCACCATCATGCGCCGCGACAGCTCACCCATGGTGAGGCCCTCGGGCTCGCGCTCGAGTTGCGCCATCAGGTCAAAGCGCGGCAAGGTGATCCCAAAGCCCTCACGCAGGCGTTGGCGAATGGTGTCTTCGATGCGAATGCTGGTGCTGAGCAAGCGCAGCCACAGGCGCAACGAAGTGTGGTCATCGGCTTGTAGGCGGTTTTCCAAATCCAGCGGCAGGGCTTCGCTCATGCGGTGCGCCCCCCCAAGCTGGCTTGGCGCAGGCCCTCTTGCCGGGCGGCTTCGAGTTGACCCCGCCACTGGGCTTGCTCGCGGGCAAAGTTGGCCTCCAGTTGCGACTTGCCCGAACGATAGGCTTTGGGCCACGGCATGGGCGTGTAACCAATGCGGGCTGCTTCGGTCAGGGTCCACGCCGGATTGGCCAAATGCGGCCGCGCAATGGCGCACAGGTCGGCGCGCCCTGCAGCAATCACGCTGTTGACGTGATCGGCTTCGCTGATCGCGCCCACGGCCACCGTGGCAATGCCAGCTTCTTGACGAATGCGGTCAGCAAAAGGCGTTTGAAACATGCGCCCATAGGTGATTTTTTCTTGCTTGCTCACTTGGCCCGAGGAGCAATCGATGAGATCGGCACCTGCGGCCTTGAACGCTTTGGCGATCTCCACCGCATCGGCGGGCGTAATGCCGCCCTCCACCCAGTCGTGGGCCGAGATGCGAACCGACATGGGGCGATCCGCTGGCCACGCCTGGCGAACGGCCTCAAACACCTCCAGTGGATAGCGCAGGCGCTGGTGCAAAGGGCCGCCATAGTCGTCGGTGCGCTGGTTGGTGAGGGGGCTGATGAAGCTGGACAACAAGTAGCCGTGGGCACAGTGCAGCTCCAGCCAGTCGAAACCAGCCTGCACAGCGCGCTCCGTGCACGCCACAAAGTCGGCTTTCACACGGTCCATGTCGTCCCGCGTCATGGCGCGCGACCAATCGCTCACGCCCGCCAGGTATTGTTGGGGTGACGCGGAAATCAAGGGCCACGGCGCCTCGTCGCCGCTGCCGCGCAAGGGCTGGTCGATGCCGTCCCACGCGCGTTGCGTCCCCCCTTTGGCACCCGAGTGCCCCAGCTGAACGCCCATGCACGCGTCGGTGTTGGCATGCACCCAGTCGGTGATGCGCCGCCAGTCGTGCATTTGCTCATCGGTCCACAAGCCCGGGCAACCTGGTGTGATCCGCCCCTCGGGGCTCACCCCCAGCATCTCGGCAAACACCAAGCCAGCTCCACCCAGCGCGCGCGCGCCCAAATGCACCAAGTGGTAGTCGGTGGGGCGACCCTGCACTGCTGAATATTGGGCCATGGGCGACACCACAACCCGGTTTTTCAAGGTCAAACCACGCACCCGATAGGGCGTGAACATGGGTGGCGTGGTGACTTGGGGCGCGGGGGTTTGGCTTTGCGCTGCCGCCCGCTGGGCAAACCACTGTTCATAGCCCGCCAGCCAATCGGCGTCTCGCAAGCGCAGGTTTTCGTGCCCGATGCGCTGGCTGCGGGTGAGCATGGAATACATGAACTGTTCGGGCTCGAGCTGATCGCAATAGCGCTGGCCACAGACCTCAAACCATTCCATGGCGTTCCAAGCCGCGTTTTGAATGCGCAAGGTGTCGACGCTGCGAACGGCTTGGTATTGCGCCAGCACCTGGGGCAGGTGTTCGGGGGCATCGCCAACGGCCTTGAACTGACGCACCAACTCGATGGCGTCTTCGAAGGCCAGCTTGGTGCCCGAGCCAATGGCAAAGTGGGCGGTGTGCACCGCGTCGCCCATGAGCACGACGTGCGCGCCCTGGTGGTTTTTCAGCCACCACTGCTCGCACACCACGCGCTGAAAATTCAGCCACGCCGAACCCCGCAAGTGCCGCGCATTGGTCATCAGCCGGTGGCCTTGCAGGTTGTCGGCAAAGAGCTGTTCGCAAAACGCAATCGACTGCGCCTGGTCGGCCTTGTCCAGCCCGTGCGCCAGCCACACGTGCTCGGGGCATTCCACGATGAAGGTCGTGGTGTTTTCATCGAATTTGTAGATGTGCGCCTGAAACCATCCGTGCTCGGTTTTTTGAAAGTCGAAGGTGAAGGCGTCGTAGAGGCGATGCGTGCCCAACCAGATGTAGCGGTTGGGGCGCACCACGATGTCGGGCTTGAAGTGCGCCTGGTATTGGTTGCGAATGCTGGAGTGAATGCCGTCGCTGGCAATGATGAGGTCGGCATCGGGAAAATCGGCGTCCGACACCACCTCTTGTTCAAACACCAGCTCCACGCCCAGCTGCTCGCAGCGGGCTTGCAAGATGTTGAGGAGTTTTTTGCGCCCAATGCCCACAAAGCCGTGACCGCCCGATCGGATGCGGCGGCCCTTGAACAGCAACTCGATGTCGTCCCAGTGGTTGAAGGCTTGTTGAATCTCGTCGGCCGTGGGCCCATCCCACAAGCGCATGTTGTCCATGGTGGCGTCGGAGAACACCACCCCCCAGCCAAAGGTGTCGTAGGCCCGGTTGCGCTCCACCACCCGCACCCGATGCGCGGGGTTGAGCTGTTTCATCAGAATCGCGAAATACAAGCCGGCTGGCCCACCGCCGATGCAAACAATGTTCATGCGCCGCCTTTGTTGAAGATTGAATATTTCAAGCTTCAAGCAATTTAGTGCGCGCCCAGCCTTTCGGCATCCGGTGAAACCCGGGGATGTTCAGTGCTCAGCGCTGGGCAAAGGCGCGGGCGTAGTCTTCATACCAGGCCAGGCACTCGGGGTTGGCCATGGCGTCACGGTTGAGCACCTTGTCGATGGGCTGGCCCAGCATCAGCTTTTTGATGGGCAGCTCTTGCTTTTTGCCAGTGAGGGTGCGGGGAATGGCGGGCACTTGCACGATCTCGTTGGGCACAAAGCGCGGCGAGAGGGCCACTTTGATGGCGTGGTTCAGGCGGGCTTTGAGGTCGTCGTTCAGGCTCACGCCTTCGCGCAAGCTCACAAACAGGGGCATGAAGCTCTCGCGACCCAGGTATTCGAGGTCGACCACCATGGCGTCGAGCACCTCGGGCAAGGCCTCGACGGCGCTGTAGAGCTCGCTGGTGCCCATGCGCAAGCCATGCTGATTGATGGTGGCATCGCTGCGACCATAAATGATGCACTGGCCGCTGGGCGTGATCTTGAGCCAATCGCCGTGCCGCCACACCGCCCCCAATTCAGCGGGGCCATCGCCACCGCCGGGCTGGCGGCCATGGCCCGCCGGATACATGTCGAAGTAGCTGCCCAAGTAGCGCTGGTTGCCCGGGTCGTTCCAGAAATACAAAGGCATGGAGGGAATGGGCTGGGTGCACACCAACTCGCCCACCTCGTTGTCCACCGGTTGGCCTTGCTCGTTCCAGGCCTCCACCGCGCAGCCCACCAAGCGGCACTGCATCTGGCCGGGCACTTGCGGCAGCTCGCGGTTGCCGCCAATGAAGGCCCCGGCGAAATCGGTGCCGCCCGAAATGTTGCACCACCACATTTCCGGGTTGCCCAGGGGCTTGAATTGTTCGATGCCCCAGGTCTGCACCTCTTCGCTGAGGGGCGAGCCGGTGGTGCCCAAAGCCCGCACCCGCGCCAAACCGGGCATGGCCGACAGGTTGACCCCTGCTTTGAGGCAATTGGAGTAGAAGGCGGCGCCAGCACCAAAGAAAGTGGCGCCATGCCGCTCGGCGAATCGCCACAAGGTGGTCCAGTCTGGGGTGCCCGGCACGTTGCCCGCCGGGCTGCCGTCGTAAATCACGCAGGTGGTGCCGTTGAGCAAACCGCTGGTTTGGGCGTTCCACATCACCCAGCCCGTGGTGCTATACCAATGAAAGCGCTCGCCCCAGTTGTTGGGGTCGTAGCTGCAACCCACGTCGTTGTGCAAGCTCTTCAGGGCCAGAGCCACCAAAACCGTGCCGCCATGGCCGTGCACGATGGGCTTGGGCAAGCCCGTGGTGCCGCTGGAATACACCACCCACAAGGGGTGATCAAAGGGCAACCACTCGGGCTCAAACTGGGCGGTGGCCGCGTCGTTGCGGGCCACGGCCTGGGCAAAGTCGGTGCTGCCGGGCACGGCGATGGGCAGGTCCAAATCGAGGTTGAGGTTGCGCAACACCAGCACGTGCTGCACCGTGGGCAGGGCCGCGCGCATCGCTTGCACCACGGCACAGCGGTCGATGGGCTTGCCGCCATAACGCACGCCATCGCAGGCAATCAGCACCTTGGGCTCAATTTGGGTGAACCGGTCGAGCACCGCACGCGTGCCCATGTCGGGCGCGCAAATGCTCCAAACGGCCCCAATGCTGGCGCACGCCAAAAACGCCACCATGGCCTCGGGCACGTTGGGCAAATACGCCACCACGCGGTCGCCTCGCGTCACGCCTTGGGCCTTGAGGTGCAAGGCCAAGCTGGCAACCTGGCGATGCAACTCGGGCCAGCTCAGCTCGCGCACCCGCCCGTCTTCGTTTTCGGCAATCACCGCGGCAAACCCCGCCGACTGGGCGGGCTTCACATGGCGAAACACCTGCTGGGCGTAATTGGCCTGCGCCCCCTCAAACCACACCGCGCCAGGCATGGTGTTGCGCGCCAGCACGGCGGTGTGCGGCGTGGGCGACTGCATGTCGAAGTAATCCCAAATGCTTTGCCAGAACGCGTCGAGGTCGGTGATGGACCAGCGCCACAAGTCGTCGTAGTTGGCAAACCGCAAACCCTGGTGCTTGGCCAGCCAGTCTTGATAGCGCCGAATCTGCGGCACGTTGGGCGGAGGGGAGGCTGAGGTCGTGGCCATGCGCAATCCTTTGCTGGAGCAGCCTGACCCCACGGGCGACGGCCCTGGGCAGGCCTGAATCGTCGCGAGTGTAACCACCCGCTTTTGTGGTTTTGCCTAAGATGGGTCATACAGATGACGCCATTCAAGGAGACTTTCATGAGCCGACGTTTTGTGGACTTGTCCATCTACCTGGAAAACGACGTGGTGAGCGACCCGCCCGCGTTCAAGCCCAACATCCAATACTTCACCCACGAACAAACCTACGAGCAAATCGAGCCCTTCTTTCCGGGCCTGCAAAAGGCCGACTTGCCCGATGGCGAGGGCTGGGCGGTGGAGCTGGTGCAACTGTCCACGCACAACGGCACGCACCTCGATGCCCCCTATCACTTTCACTCCACCATGGATGCGGCCACCGGCAAGCCGCAACGCGCCATTGCCATTGACGAAGTGCCGCTGGAGTGGTGCTTTCAGCCGGGCGTGAAGCTGGACTTTCGCCACTTGCCCGATGGCCACGTGGTGACCGCCGCCGAAGTCGAGGCCGAACTGGCCCGCATTGGCCACACCCTGAGCCCCTTGGAAATTGTGGTGGTCAACACCCGCGCCGGTTCACGCTATGGCCACAACGACTACGTGAGCAGCGGGTGCGGCATGGGCTTGGAGGCCACGATGTATTTGCTGGAGCGCGGCGTGCGCCTCACCGGCACCGACGCCTGGAGCTGGGACGCGCCCTTTGTGCACACCGCCGAAAAATACAAGGCCACGCAAAACGCCGCCCTGATTTGGGAAGGCCACAAAGCTGGCCGCCACATTGGCTACTGCCACTTGGAAAAGCTGCACAACCTGGAAGCGCTGCCGCCCACGGGTTTTTACATCAGCTGCTTCCCACACAAAATTCGCGGGGCCTCGGCGGGCTGGACCCGCGCGGTGGCCATTTTTGATGAGGCCTTGATGAAGGCCTAACCCCGCCCCACGCACCGCTGGACACGTTTGCGGTGTAATGCCATGCGGACTGGCTGGGCCCGGATGGCCCAGCGTTGTCGGTCGCTCATTCAGAAGGACCGACATGTTGAACGAATTTTTAGCGATCGTTGCCTCCGCATTGAGGGGCTTGCCCGCCTGGTTGTATTGGGCCTTGGGCATCTTGGCCCTCACCTTTGCGGCAGTGATTTGGTTTTTTAGAACCCAGTTGCACATCCAAACCAAACCCCACTTGCCCGCTCGCGCCTGGGGGCGTTTGGCTGTGGGGGTGACGCTGTGCGTGTGGAACTGGGCCTTGTTTTTGGTTTGGCCCTGGTTGAACTGGCATGACCCCAGCTTGCTGTTTGGGGCCGAAGTTCCGCGGGGGATCGGGCTGGTGGTGGTGCTCGGCACCCTGACCCTCTTGGCCTTGTTTTGGCTTTATCACTTCACCTTCGTTGAAAACGGGAATTCCCGGTTTTGGCTCAAAGTCATCAAGCTTCACGAAGCCCCATGCCTGTGGGTGTTGGGGTCCAGCCACCGAGCAACTTACGATTTGCACCTGCGCTGGCGCTTTGTGCTTTGGGGCGAAACCCAGGCCATGCGCTGGCAAGAGGGAAACCTCATCCGGGCGCTGAAGCGTCAGCGGTGGTTGGGCTTGTTGCTGGCGGGCGGGGCAGCGGTGGGTGTGCTGGTCGGCAGCTTGGCCTGGGTCCATGACGAGCCTCTGGAGGCGATTCGAAATGCCTTGTTCCCCACCGACCCTGCACATGCCGCATCGGCTGGTGTGTGGAGTTTGTTTTCAGTGGCGGTGGCCGCGCCCGTGGCGTTTGCCTTGTGGAAGTTTCGGGACACCAACCAACTGTGGCAGATCGAAAACCAGCGCAAAGACACCAACCTGAAGGACTTTCAACAGCTGTGCGAATGGGCCTCGGGCATGCATTTGGTGGAAGACAGCGTGAGCACCCAAACCACCGTCGGCAAGAAAGAAAGGACCGCCACCCAAAGCAAACCCCCGGTGGGTGAGGATCAAACCCCGAACCGCCGCGAGGGAAGCCTGGCCATGCAGGTTTTGGCCATTTATCAGCTGGAGGGCTACCTGATGGGGGAATATGGCCAGCAATTCAAGCGGCCGGCTTTTGTTTTGTTAATGTCGCTATGGGAGCAATTGGTGAAGGGATGGACACCATCCTCAAACAACTTTCCCGACGAGTCCTTGGTGAAGTTGATCAACACACCCCTTGGCAAGGCGATCGAACGATGTTTGCTGGTTCAAAAGGGCAAAGCCTTGCGCGAGCACACTGGCTTGTTGCGGTGGCGTCGATTGATAGGCTTGGGGTTAGCGGACAGCAGTTTTGATTTTCAAGATCACCTCAGCAACCTGGATTTGAGATTGATTAACCTGAGTGGAACTTTGTTGTTGCGCACAAGGCTAGAAGGCACAAATTTGAGTGGCGCACGGCTTGAGCATGCCTTTCTTTTTGGCGCTCAGCTTCAAGACGCTCTCTTAACGAATACCCACTTTGATCATTCAGACCTGTCCATAGCCAACCTGAGTGGCGCCACGCTGAATGGCGCCCAGATTCAATCAACCATAATGTGTATTTCCCGATTGGAGGGCGCCATTCTGAACAATGTGGGTGTGAATGAGGAAACGGATTTCACTAATGCGTCGACAGATGCAACGACCCAAGTTTATGTGAGAGCCGGCCCTCTTGCCCTCGAATCTGATGTCATCCCTCCCATCCCCACCCATGCCTTGCGCCTGAAGCTGCGTAAGGTCAATCACCTGAAACTTGATCCTTCTGCCTATCGAGAGTTCCGTTCAGTGTGGCTGGGCATAAGCAAAGCCGAACGAAAAGCAATTTACGACAAGGCCTACGCGTATTCAGAAAACCCTGACCAATTCAGCAAGGACTTCCCGCATCTGGCTTAGTTGCGCTATTGGCCGCCCTGCTTGAGCCGCTCGCTTTTCCAATACACATCGTCGCCGCCGTTCATGCGGTTGAGCACGCGCGCCAGCACAAACATCAGGTCGGAGAGGCGGTTGAGGTATTGGCGCGGGGTTTCGTTCAGGGCCTCTTCGTTGCCCAAGGCCACCACTTGGCGCTCGGCGCGGCGGGCAATGGTGCGGCACACATGGGCCAGCGCGGCAGCGCGGGTGCCCGCAGGCAAGATGAACTCTTGCAGCTTGGGCAGCTGCGCATTGTGATGGGCCAGGGCCTCGTCCAGCGCCAGCACCGCCTCGGCTTTGAGCAACTCAAAGCCTGGAATGGACAACTCGCCGCCCAGGTTAAAGAGCTGGTGCTGAATCTCCACCAAGAGCTCGCGCACCTCGTCGGGCAGGGTTTCGCACAGCAACACGCCGATTTGGGAATTGAGCTCGTCCACATCGCCCATGGCGTGCACGCGCAAGCTGTTTTTGGAAACGCGCTGGTTGTTGCCCAACCCGGTGGTGCCGTTGTCGCCGGTGCGGGTGGCGATTTGAGTGAGTCGATTGCCCATGGTGTGGCCTGATGCAAGGTGAGATGGGGCCATTGTAAAAACAAGCCCTCCCAGCGGCCCGGAATGGCCCCAGCTGGCACGGTCCAACCGGGGACGCAGGTTGGGCGCATCCTGCCTAGAATCCGGCAATTACCGCCCCTGTTTCGGAGCCCCCCATGAACGCACCCCATCCTTTCACCATTGCCCAGCGCGAAGTGCCCGAGGCCTTGCTGGCGTTTTTGAAGCAGCAGTTTGGTGACCGCTGTTCCACGGCCTTGGTGGTGCGCGAGCAGCACGGCCGCGATGAGTCGGCGTTCACCCAAGTGCCGCCGCCAGCGGCCGTGGTGTTTGCCGAATCCACCGCCGATGTGGCCACGGTGGTCAAGGCCTGTGCCGAGCACCGCGTGCCGGTGATTCCGTTTGGGGTGGGCTCTTCCCTGGAAGGGCATTTGCTGGCGGTGCAAGGCGGGGTGTCGATCGACCTCACCCGCATGAACCGCGTGCTGTCGGTGAACGCCGAAGACCTCACGGTGACGGTGCAGCCGGGCGTCACCCGCATGCAACTGAACAACGAGATCAAGTCCACGGGCTTGTTCTTTCCCATCGACCCCGGTGCCGATGCCACGATTGGCGGCATGAGCGCCACGCGCGCGAGTGGCACCAACGCGGTTCGCTACGGCACCATGCGCGAAAACGTGCTGGCCCTTGAGGTGGTGACGGCCAGTGGCGAGGTGATTCGCACGGGCACGCGTGCCAAAAAATCCAGCGCGGGCTACGACCTCACCCGCTTGTTTGTGGGCTCAGAAGGCACGCTGGGTGTCATCACCGAAGTGACGCTCAAGCTCTACCCTGTCCCCGAAGCCATGTCAGCGGCGGTGTGCTCCTTTCCCAGCATTGCCGATGCGGTGCATGCGGTGATTCAAACCATTCAGCTGGGGGTGCCCATTGCGCGGGTGGAGTTGATCGACGACAACACGGTGCGCATGGTCAACGCCTACGCCAAGCTGGGTTTGCGCGAAGAGGCCTTGTTGCTCATGGAGTTTCACGGCTCGCCCGCTGGGGTGAAGGAGCAGGCGGAAACGGTGCAAGACATCGCTCGCGAATTTGGCGGCCAAGACTTTGCCTGGGCCACCACACCTGAGGAGCGCACCAAGCTGTGGACGGCGCGTCACAACGCTTACTTTGCGGCGGTGCAGTCGCGCCCGGGTTGTCGCGCCATCAGCACCGACACCTGTGTGCCCATTAGCCGCTTGGCCGACTGCTTGCTCGACTCGGTGGACGAGGCCAATGCTTCGGGCATTCCGTATTTCTTGGTGGGCCATGTGGGCGACGGCAACTTCCACTTTGGCTACCTCATCGACCCCAACAGCCCCGACGAATGGGCCAAGGCCGAGGCACTGAATCACCAGCTGGTGAACCGCGCCTTGAGCATGGGCGGCACGTGCACGGGCGAGCACGGGGTGGGCCTGCACAAGATGGACTTTTTGGTGGACGAAGCGGGCGAGGGCGCGGTGCAAATGATGCGCACCATCAAGCACGCGCTGGACCCGCACAACATCATGAACCCGGGCAAGGTCTTTCGCTGGTGATCACTGAGGGGGTCGCACCAACACGCGCGACACCGCCGCCACAAACCGCTCGACTTGCAAGGGCTTGAGCATGATGTCGTTGATGCCCGCCTGAACAAAGCGGCGCAAATCCGATGGGGTCACGTTGGCGGTGAGGCCCAGAATGGGCAGGTGGCGAATGCGCTCGTCGTCGCTGGCCCGAATGCGCTGGGTGGCTTCAATGCCGTCCATGCCAGGCATGACCATGTCCATGATCACCGCATCGAAGGGCTGCTGCGCGAGCCGCTCCAAGGCATCTTCACCATGAATGGCTTCAACCACAGAACCCTCGGGGCAGTATTGGTTGAGGATCAGGCGAATCAGCTTGCGGTTGATGACTTGGTCGTCCACCACCAAAAACCGTGCGGGGGGCAACACCAGGGTTTTGTTCGACTCCGCCTGGCGGTTCGCCAGCGTTTGCGGATCGACCTCGCGCAAGGGCAAGCGAAACCAAAACCGCGAGCCTTGGCCCACTTGGCTGCTGAGGTTCAGCTGACCGCCCAGCATGGCCACGAGCTTGCGTGAAATGGTCAGGCCCAGGCCTGTGCCTGTGGGTTGACTGTGGCTGGGGTCGTCGACTTGGGAGTAGCGCTCGAACACGCGCTCTTGGTGCTCGGGCGCAATGCCAATGCCGGTGTCTTGCACGGCAAACTCCACGTCCTCGCCCACGCGGCGCACTTGCAAACGCACCTCGCCTTGGGCGGTGAACTTGAAGGCGTTGCCCAACAGGTTCACCAGCACTTGCATGAGCCGATGGCGGTCGCTGGTGACCCAGCGCGGCAAGTCATCGGCCAGCTCGCGCTCGTAGCGCAAGCCCACGTTTTCGACGCGAGGCATGAACAAGCCATAGGCTGCGTCGATCAGTTCGCGCAGCTCGAAGGGCTCGTTTTGTGCGGTGAGCTCGCCGGTGCTGAACTGCGAGTAGTCCAGCACGTCGTTGATCACGGTCATGAGGTGGTCGGCCGATTGCTGCGTGTATTCGAGCACCTTGTAGGCCTGGGGCCGGTCTTGGGTTCGCAACATGAGCAATTGGTTCAAGCCCAAGATGGCGTTCATGGGGGTGCGCAGCTCGTGGCTCACCGAGGCAATGAAACGGTCGCGCAGCAGCAAGGTGTGTTCCAACTCTTGCTGCTTGTGCTCCAGCGCTTGCTGGCGCTCGCGAATGGCTTGAATGCGCTCTTCAATGGTGTTTTCGTAAATCCAGGGGATGGCAAAAATCACCAGGGTGACGGACAAAAAGTCGGTCAGGGACATGATGGAGAGCACGTCAGGCGCAATGGGCGGCATGGTGGGGTCTAGGCTCCAGCCCTGCCAATCGATGAAGGCCTGGGTCACCATCAAGCCCACCACGCCCACCAAGGCCCAAAAGCCTGCGCGTGCGCCCACCAAAAAATACACCACCATCACCACCACAATGAACCAACTCGCGGTGGACGAACGAATGCCGCCTTCGAGCCAGCCGGTGACGAACAAAAACACCATGCCAATGCCACCCCCCCAAACGGCTTGGGTGCGCAGGGCGCCGCCCCGAAAGAGGTCGATGAGCAACACGTTAAAGGGGATGCACAGCGAAAAGCAAATCATTCGCCCCAATTCAGAGGTGGTTTGCAAACCCGTGCCGATGGCGGCCAGTTGGGCAACGAAGTTCACCAACAGCACATAGGCTTTTTGCCGGTCTTCCAAAATGGCTTGAAAGAGTCTCATGCCACCCCCTCTGGATTGGTGCGCGGCGCGGCGCGTTGGGCCCAGGCCGCTTCGATGCAGGTTTTGAGGGTTTGCGCCGACACGGGCTTGATGAGCACATCGTCCATGCCGGCTTGCAAACAAGCGGTGCGCTCGGCTTCGTCATCCATGCCGGTGAGCCCCAACACCGTGAGGTGTCGCAGCGCGGCTTGGGGGTGGTTGCGAATGGCCTGCACGGTTTGCAAGCCATCGAACTCGGGCATGACGCGATCGAGCAACACCACATCCACCGGGTGTTGGCTCAGCCACGCCAAGGCGGCGCGGCCGCCATCGACGGTGTGAACTTCGGCTTGGGGCCAGCTTTGGCGCAGGGCCATGACGGTGACTTTGAGGTTCAAGGGGTGGTCGTCCACCACGAGGCAGCGGGGCCCTGGTCCAACCAAGGTCTGGGCTTGGGCAACTGGCATGGCCGCCAAGGGTGCGGGCCAGGTGAAGTCAAAGCGCGCGCCTTGGCCCGGCTCGCTGACCACATCGATGCGACCGCCCGCCAACTCCACCACGTGTTTGCAAATGGCCAAACCAATGCCGGTGCCGCCTTGCCCCCGGTTGGTGCGGGTGTCGGCTTGTTCAAACCGATTGAAGATGATGCGCTGCTGCTCTGGCGAGATGCCCTCGCCGGTGTCGGCCACCCACACTTGCAAGTGCCCGTCGCGGTGGGCCACGCCCAGCTCGACATGGCCTTGGTTGGTGTATTTGAGGGCGTTGTTCAGCAACTGCCCCAGCACTTGCTTGAAGCGCGGCCCGTCGAGGGTCAGCCATTGCGGCACGGTGCCTTGGGTGCGCACCTCCAGCACCAGGCCTTTGCTCTCGCTCACGCCTTGCCACTGCTCACGCACCTCGTTCAACAGCTGGCGCACGTTGCTCGGGGCGGGGTGCAGGTTCACCCGATGGGCTTCGAGCTGGGAGAGCAGCAAGATGTCGTTGATGAGGCTGAGCAATTGTTCGGTGGAGTTGCGAATCAGTTCGGCCAGTTGCACGTCTTCTTGGCGGTCGGCCAGCTCGGCTTGCAGCAAGCCATTGAGGCCCAGGATGGCGTTCATGGGGGTGCGCAACTCGTGGCCCATGGAGGCAATGAATTCGTCTTTGTGCGATTGCGCTTGCAGCAGCGCCCCTTGGGCCACTTCGAGTTCGGCGTTGCGGGTTTCGAGGTCTTGCAGTTGTTGCTGAAAGGCTTTGTCGTAGGTTTTCACCACCACATGCTGGGTGAGCACGATCAAGACATTGAGCGACAGCGCCCACAGAATGGTTTCTGGGCTCAGGCTCACCATGGGGTCGACCCAGCCCCCGTGCGTGAGGCCAAACATGGTCAGGATGAGGGCGACGGCGATGACCAACCAAATGCGCCCAGCCCGTTTGCCCATGACGGTGGTGACGATCACTGGCAATAAGCTGAACCACACCATGGCGGGCGAATTGATGCCGCCAGTGTTGGTGGTGATTTCGAGCAAATACGCGCAAGCGGCGGCCAGTCCCAGGTTGAGCGTCCAGTGGATGGGCCAGCGGTTGGCCTGGTTCCACAAAAACAGCATCCACAGCGACGCCACCAGGCTCAACTCGGGGGCAACCCCGGGGAAGCGCACAAAGTAAAAGAACAGCAAATTGATGACGCCCAAAGCCAGCCACAGTCGCAACACCTCGCGCTGCTTGTCCAGGCCGTGGCTGTGTATGGGCATGCGTGCCTGCGGTTTAAGGGGTGCTGGTGCGCAAGCGTTCGATGAGGCCGTTGAGCTCGTCCAACGAGGCGAATGCAATGGCCACTTCGCCTTTGACTTTGTTGCCGCGGCCTTTCATGCGCACCTGAACTTGGGCGGTGAGCAAGTCGGACAGCTCTTCTTCCACGCGGCGCACATCGCCCGAGGGCGCTGCGGCTGTCTTGCCCGAGTCGTCGGTTTGGCCCCACTGCTTCACCAGTTTTTCGGCTTCGCGCACCGACATTTGTTTGGCCACGATGGTTTGCGCGGCGCTGATTTGATCGGCCTCTTGCAAGGCCAGCAAAGCACGCGCATGGCCCATGTCGAGGTCGCCCGCCATGACCAAGGTCTGCACGGCTTCGGTGAGTTGCAGCAGGCGCAACAAGTTGCTGGCGGCACTGCGTGAGCGGCCCACCGCTTGGGCGGCTTGGTCGTGGGTCAGGGCAAATTCGTTCACCAAACGTTGCAAGCCTTTGGCCTCTTCCAAGGGGTTGAGGTCTTCGCGCTGCATGTTTTCAATGAGCGCCATGGCGGCGGCGTTTTGATCGCTCACGGCTTTGACCAACACCGGCACTTCGGTGAGGCCAGCCAGGCGTGCGGCACGGCTGCGGCGTTCGCCCGCGATGATTTCGTATTGACCCGCCTGGTCTCCGCTCAAGGGGCGAACCAGCAACGGTTGCATGATGCCTTGGGTGCGAATGCTTTCGGCCAATTCATACAGCGCCCCTTCGTCCATGTGGGTGCGGGGCTGGTATTGCCCAGGCACCAACACCTCCAGCGACAGCTGGCTGGGGGTTTCGTCGCTGCGGGCGGGTGCGGTGTCGGGGCCCAGCAAAGCCTCCAAGCCGCGGCCCAATCCTTTGGTTTTTTTGGTGGCCATGGGTTCTCTTTCTTAAAGCGTTTTGGCGCGTTCCACCATTTCGCGGGCAAAGTCCAAATAGGCTTGTGAGCCTTTGGCGGACGGGTCAAACACCACGCCGGGCATGCCATAACTGGGTGACTCGGCCAAGCGCACATTGCGCGGGATGACGGTGTTGAACACCTTGTCGGCAAAATGGGCCTTGAGCTGGTCGCTCACCTGTTGTTGCAAGGTGATGCGCGGGTCAAACATCACCCGCAACAAGCCAATGATGCGCAAGTCGGGGTTGAGCTTGGCGTGCACTTGTTTGATGGTGTTGACGAGGTCTGTGAGGCCTTCGAGCGCAAAGTATTCGCACTGCATGGGCACGATGACGCCATTGGCGGCACACAGGCCGTTGAGGGTCAACAAGGACAGGGAGGGGGGGCAGTCAATAAGAATAAAGTCGTAATCGTCGAGCACGGGGGCCAAGGCTTGCTTGAGTCGCCGCTCGCGTTGGCTCATGTTGACCAGTTCCACCTCCGCTCCGGCCAACTCGCGATTGGCGCCCAGGACATGGTAGGTAGGGTGGTCTTTCTTGCCCGAGTCGCTCCATTGGCTGGTGATGCGGGCATCGGCCACCGAGACCTCGCCCAACAACACATCGTAGATACCGGCGGGCAATTCCCGCTTGTCGACGCCCGACCCCATGGTGGCGTTGCCTTGGGGGTCCAAGTCGATCAACAACACCCGACAGCCAATGGCAGCCAAACCTGCCGACAAGTTCATGGTGGTGGTGGTTTTGCCCACGCCACCTTTTTGGTTGGCCACGCAAAAGATTTTCGCCATGATGCTTCCTATTTGCTCAGTGCCAACCGGAGTCCAAAGCCAATCATCAGGCCACCGGCCAGACGGTTGAGCCACAGGTGGATCTTCGTTCGGGATTTCAGGGTTGAGGACAATCGATGGGCCAGCACCGTGAGGGTGAGGCCATATAAAAAGGTGAGCACGGCAATGGTGACGGCCATGAGCACAAACACCGCATGCAGCTGGGGGTGGTCGGGCTTCACAAAGAGTGGGAAAAAGGCCAGGTAGAACACGATGGCCTTGGGGTTGATCAAGGTGATCATCAGGGTCTGCCGAAGGTAGTGGCCCGGCCGCATGTCCAGCACAGGACCTTCACCCGGGCGAGCCCGCAACAAGCGAAACCCCAAATACGCCAGATAGGCAGCACCGGCACCCTGCACCCAGATGTAGAGCCAAGGGGTGGCCAACAGCACCGCCGACAACCCGGCCACGGCCGACCACATCAGGACTTGATCGCCCAGGATCACACCCAGGGTGGCTGCCAAGCCACCTCGAATTCCACCCTTGGCCGTTGAGGTGAGCAGGGCCAAGTTGCCGGGGCCCGGCACAACCAAAAACACCAAAATGGCGGCCACAAAAGCGCCGTAGTCGTTCAGGGAGTTCATGAATATTCTTTTGAGAACCGGCGAGTTTAACCGCGCAAGGGCCTTCAACCCATGGTTTCACGTGAAACCGTCAGCTGGCTTTCATCCAAACCAGACAGCGCTCGGCATCCACGCCCGGGACTTTGACCGGGTCAATCGCCAACACGGACACCGTGTGGGGCAGTTGGGCAATTTCGTCGGCGGGCGGCTTGCCCTTGAGACACACCCAGGCACCACCGGGTCGCAACAGGTGCTCGGTCCAACCCACCACATCGGACAAAGCGGCGAATGCACGACAGGTGATGACGTCGTATTGGCCGGACAAATCCTGAGCACGAACATGACGGGCCTTGAGGTTGGGCAAACCCAACTGGACGGCCGCCTGCTGCACAAAGGCGGCCTTCTTGGCGACAGCATCGATGGCCAGCACCTGGGTATCGGGCCAAAGGATGGCCATGAGCACCGCCGGGAAGCCGGCACCCGAGCCGACATCCAAGACCTGGCTTGGGGGTGTTTCACGTGAAACCCACACGGTCAGGGCCGCCAAACAATCGAGGGCGTGCAAGCGGGCAGCCTCGTCGGGGGAGTGGATGGCCGTGAGGTTATGCACTCGGTTCCACTTGTGCAAGAGGGCCAAATGCTGGAGCACTTGGTCCAGTTGGCGCGCGCCAAGGCTCAGACCCAGCGCATCCAGCCCAGCACGAATCAGCTTGGGGACCGAGTCAGCGGCATCAGCATCCAAGACCGACTGGGGGTTAAGGCCTGCGGTCATGCCGGCACATCAGACACAGCGGCAGGTTGAGCGCGATCAAAACCCACCGCCTTGGCTCGGCGCAAATGAATGAGCAAAAGCGATATGGCAGCAGGCGTGACGCCGGAGATGCGAGAGGCCTGGCCCAGGGTTTCGGGACGGTGCTTTTGCAGCTTTTGACGCACCTCGATGCTGAGGGCGGCGATGTCGAGGTAGTTCAAGTCTTCGGGCAAAGGCAAGTTTTCGAAGTGCGCGGCACGGGCCACTTCGTCTTTTTGCCGGTTGATGTAACCCTCATACTTGGCGGCAATCTCCAGCTGCTCGATGACGGTTTCACGTGAAACCTCATCCAGGCCTTGCCAATCGGCGGAGTCGAAGCGGCCATTGGCGAGAGCCATGAGGTCGGCGTAATTCACCTGCGGGCGGCGCAACAAGTCGGCCAAATGGTGTTCGTGGTTGAGTGGGGCGCCCAACCGTTGCTCAGCCTCAGCCGCTGAAACCAAGCTGGGGTTGACCCAAGATGTGCGCAAGCGCTCTTGCTCTCGCGCAATCGCATCGCGCTTGCGGTTGAAGGCAACCCATCGGGTGTCGTCCACCAGGCCCAAGCTTCGGCCCCACTCGGTGAGGCGCAGGTCGGCGTTGTCTTCGCGCAGCATGAGGCGGTATTCCGCCCGACTGGTGAACATGCGGTAAGGCTCGTTGACACCCTTGGTGGTGAGGTCGTCCACCAATACGCCCAAGTAGGCTTGGTCGCGAGACAAGACCTGGGCGTCCTGATCGCGCGCTTGCAGTGCGGCCTGCATGCCGGCATACAAACCTTGGGCGGCCGCCTCTTCATAACCCGTGGTGCCATTGATTTGGCCGGCCATGAACAAGCCCGCAATGGCTTTGGATTCGAAACTGCGCTTCAGACCACGGGGGTCAAAGTAGTCGTATTCGATGGCGTAGCCCGGGCGAAGGATGTGGGCGTTTTCCAAACCGGGAATGGATCGCACCAACGCGTATTGAATGTCAAAGGGCAGGCTGGTGGAAATGCCATTGGGATAGATTTCGTGGGTGGTGAGGCCTTCGGGTTCCAGAAAAATCTGGTGGCTGTCCTTGTCGGCAAAGCGATTGATTTTGTCTTCCACACTGGGGCAATACCGGGGACCCACCCCCTCGATCTTGCCGGTGAACATGGGGCTGCGGTCAAAGCCCGAACGAATGATGTCGTGGGTTTGGGCATTGGTGTGGGTGATCCAGCAAGGCAGTTGCTGCGGGTGCAGGTCGCTGCTGCCCATGAAGCTGAAGACCGGGATCCGACCGGGCAAGCCACCCGGCATGCCATCGCCGGGTTGCTCGGTGCACCGGCTGAAGTCGATGGTGCGGCCATCGAGCCGAGGCGGCGTTCCGGTCTTGAGGCGCCCCTGAGGCAGCTTGAGCTCTTTGAGCCGTTGGCTCAAACGAACCGCTGGGGGGTCACCCGCCCGACCGCCGGCGTGGTTTTCAAGGCCCACATGAATTTTGCCGTCCAAGAACGTGCCCGCCGTGAGCACCACCGTGCGCGCAAAAAAACGAATGCCCACCTGAGTGACGGCGCCCACCACGCGATCGCCTTCGACGAGCAAGTCATCGACGGCTTGTTGGAACAGCCACAAATGGGGTTGGTTTTCGAGTCGACGTCGAATGGCGGCTTTGTAGAGGATGCGATCGGCCTGGGCGCGGGTAGCCCGCACCGCAGGGCCTTTGCTGGCGTTGAGGATTCGAAATTGGATGCCCGATTCATCGGTGGCCAAAGCCATGGCCCCACCCAAGGCATCGACCTCTTTGACCAAATGGCCCTTGCCAATGCCTCCGATGGACGGGTTACACGACATCTGGCCCAAGGTCTCGATGTTGTGCGATAACAACAGTGTGTCGCAGCCCATGCGAGCACTGGCCAATGCCGCTTCGGTGCCCGCGTGACCGCCGCCCACAACAATGACATCAAACCTTTGAGGAAAATCCATGAAGCCCGCCAAGACAGTGAAAGTGGCGTGACAACGCGCACGCCCAAAGGCCTGAATTTTAAAGACTTATGGGCCTATCCGTGCAGCCCGGGGTGCATTAACACGGCCAACCCAAGTCAGTTGGGAAGCATGAAAAAATAAAGGCTTTGTAGCCGAACGAATGCCAAACATGACAGAACGACACATCGAACAACAAGTGAAAGGCCAAGCCACCAGCGATGGCGCAGGGGTGAAACTGACGCGCTTGCTCACACAAGATTTGCAACGCCGCCTGGATCCATTTTTGATGCTCGATTTCTTTGGCAGTGAACATGGCGCTGATTACATTGGCGGTTTTCCAGATCACCCCCATCGTGGCTTTGAAACCGTCACCTACATGCTGGCCGGTCGCATGCGTCACAACGACAGTGTGGGCAATGTGGGCTTGTTGCACCCAGGCTCTGTGCAATGGATGACCGCAGGGCGAGGTGTGATTCACAGTGAAATGCCCGAGCAAGAAGATGGGTTGATGAATGGTTTTCAACTCTGGTTGAACTTGCCCGCCAAAGACAAAATGTGTGCGCCTTGGTATCGCGACATCGCCAATGACGAATTGCCCGAATGGCGCAGCAACGCATTCACCGTTCGACTCATTGCCGGCGAGTATGCAGGCGTCAAAGGTTTAGTCGAGCGCACGGACACCCAGCCCTTGTATTGGGACGTGCACAACACGACGCAAGCCACACAAACTTTTGAAGCGCACATCCCCCAAGGACACCGTGCATTTTTGGTTTTGTATGCTGGCGGTGCAAGCATTCAAAACGTGGCGTTGAAACCCGAGCACCTGGTCATCTTGAGCGACGCGGGTGAAAACTTGCGTGTCACGGTGGAAGCGCAAACCCGGTTCATCGTTGTGGCGGGGCGGCCCTTGAATGAACCCATTGCGCAATACGGACCCTTTGTGATGAACACACGAGACGAGTTGATGCAAGCCGTCAACGATTACCAAAATGGCCGCTTGGCTTGAGCGCATGCCAACGCAAAAGATGACATTCGGTTGACGCAAAAAGAAAAAAGATAAACGCAATTGGTGTGCACGGTGCGTGTGAAACGGGCGTTAGATGAACATCAACACCTGAAAGGAAACACCATGAAACATGCACAACGACTCCGCACTGCCGCTTTGATTGTGGCTGGCACCCTGGGTCTCGGACTGGCAGTTGCCGCTGAATCCAGCGCTTGTTCAGCGCGTGCGGGTCAACGCGCAGCGCATCAGTCGTCACACACACAAGGCGCGGGTCATGCGCAACGCCTGCAAAGCTTGCACGACAAACTCAAGCTCAATGGTGAACAAACAAAAGCCTGGGAAAGCTTCATTGCCAGCATGGCACCCCTGGGTCCCAAGCAGGGCAAACAAGCCCAAGACGGCACTGGTAACGCGATTGCACGCATGGAATCGCGCATGCAACAACACGAAGCCATGCAAGCTCAAATGGGCTCACGGCTCCAAGCCATGAAAAGCTTTTATGCGGCCTTGACGCCCGAGCAACAAAAGATCTTCGATGGTGAAATGAACCACGAGCGCAAAGGCGGTAAAAAAGGCATGAAGCACGGACAAGGTGGTCAACACCAACACGATGGCGCAAAGAGCTGAACAGACAAGCTGTCAACCAAACAAAGAAGGCCGCATCCGCGGCCTTTTTTGATGGGCTATCAACGCTTAAACGTCGAGGTTGGAAGCGCGCAAAGCGTTGTGCTCAATGAAATGTCGACGGGGTTCAACCTCATCACCCATGAGCATGGTGAAGACGTGATCGGCTTCAATGGCGTCTTCGATCTGCACACGCAACAAACGACGAACGCTGGGATCCATGGTGGTTTCCCAAAGCTGCTCGGGATTCATTTCACCCAAGCCTTTGTAACGTTGTCGAGAGGTGGCCGACTCAGCTTGCTGAATTAACCAACGCATGGCCTGACGGAAATCGCTGACGGGCTCTTGTTTTTGTTTTTCGCCTTCACCACGCATGACCACCGCATCACTGGCCACCAAGCCTTCAAAGGTGCTGGCAGCTTCAAGCAAAGCGGCATGGTCGGCACCGTGAACAAAGTCTTGCGTCAATACGCTGGCTCGCACATTGCCATGATGGTGGCGCAAGATGCGCAACAACGGTTTGTCACTGATCGGGTCAAACTCAGCTTTCACTTCAGCGCTGCTGCCATTGGCCAAGAGGTGCGCCTGCAAGCGTTGCGCGCTGGCCTGGGTACTCTCCAGGGTTTCAAGGTCGATGACCACACCATCGGCCAAAGCACGCAATGCCTCTTCATCCATGTGGCTGGACAAGCGTTGAATGACGGATTCCGCAACCTGATGCTTCCTGGCCAATTCGGTCAGGGTTTCACCGTCCAGGCGTTGGTTGCGATCGCCGCCCGTTTGCAAGGCCGCACTTTGCAAAGCCACACGCAACAAAAACGCATCGAGGGCCGATTGGTCTTTGAGGTATTGCTCTTCCTTGCCGACCTTGACTTTGTAAAGCGGGGGTTGCGCAATGTAGATGTGACCACGCTCGACCAACTCGGGCATCTGACGATAAAAGAAGGTGAGCAACAAGGTTCGAATGTGTGCACCATCCACATCGGCATCGGTCATGATGATGATGCGGTGATAGCGGAGTTTGTCGATGTTGAAATCATCCACATTCGACTTGCCAGAATCGCTGCTGGTTTTGCCTATGCCTGTTCCCAAAGCGGTGATCAGGGTCAAGATTTCGTTGGAGGTCAGCAGCTTTTCGTAGCGGGCCTTTTCAACGTTCAGAATCTTGCCGCGCAACGGCAGGATGGCTTGAAACTTGCGATCGCGGCCTTGCTTGGCCGAACCACCAGCGGAGTCACCCTCCACAATGTAAATTTCAGACAAGGCGGGGTCTTTTTCTTGGCAATCAGCCAGCTTGCCAGGCAGGCCCATGCCATCGAGCACGCCTTTACGCCGGGTCATCTCGCGTGCCCGTCGAGCGGCTTCGCGAGCACGGGCGGCTTCAACGATCTTGCCGCAAATGATCTTGGCGTCGTTGGGTCGCTCTTGGAGGAAATCGGTGAGCGCCTTGGTAACGATGTCTTCCAATGGGGCACGCACTTCACTGGAGACGAGTTTGTCTTTGGTTTGGCTGCTGAACTTGGGTTCAGGCACTTTCACGGAGAGCACACAACTCAAGCCTTCACGCATGTCATCGCCACTGACCTCGACCTTGGCTTTTTTAGCCAAGTCATTCTCATCAATGTATTTGTTGATCACACGGGTCATGGCTGCGCGCAGCCCCGTCAGGTGGGTCCCGCCATCACGCTGTGGAATGTTGTTCGTGAAGCACAACACGTTCTCGTTGTAGCCGTCGTTCCATTGCATGGCCACTTCCACGCCAATGCTGGTGCCCGGAATACCGCCATAAGTTTCGGCTGGGCGTTCACCTGTGGCCCAGAACACATTGGGGTGCAAGTTTTTCTTACCGGTGTTGATGAATTCAACAAATCCCTTGACACCGCCTGCACCCGAAAAGTCGTCGTTCTTTCCTGAGCGCTCATCGTGCAAACGAATGCGAACACCGTTGTTCAAAAAACTCAGTTCACGCAAGCGCTTGCTGAGAATTTCGTAATGGAAATCATGGTTTTGTTGAAAAATGTCGGTGTCCGGCAAGAAATGCACTTCGGTTCCGCGCTTCTCGGTTTCGCCGGTGATGCGCATGGGAGAAACCTCAACCCCCTGAACCACTTCAACGAGGCGATTCTGGATCGCGCCCCGAGCAAACTCAATTTTGTGAACCTTGCCTTCGCGTCGAACCGTCAAATGCAACCATTTGGACAAGGCATTGACGCAGGAAACGCCAACACCGTGCAAGCCACCTGAAACCTTGTAGCTGTTCTGGTTGAACTTGCCACCCGCATGCAGTTCTGTGAGCGCGATTTCAGCAGCAGAACGTTTGGGTTCGTGCTTGTCGTCCATCTTGACGCCCGTGGGAATGCCACGACCGTTGTCGACCACGCTGATGGAGTTGTCCGAATGGATGGTCACCAAGATGTCGTCGCAATGGCCAGCCAACGCTTCATCGATGGAGTTGTCGACAACTTCGAAAACCAAATGGTGCAGACCAGTGCCATCGGACGTGTCCCCGATGTACATGCCAGGACGCTTGCGAACGGCTTCTAAGCCTTCCAGAATTTGAATGGAACTTTCGCCATAAGCGTTAACGTCAGGCGTGGGCACAGCAGAATCAGACATGAATCGGTTCAATCAATAAGAGAAAAATAAGCCAGCTTCAGATGCGCATGGGCATGACGACATACTTGAATTGATCATTGCTCGCCATGGTGAACAGCGCCGAACTGTTGGCGTCGGCCAAAGCAATGGTGATCATGTCGTCGCTAACGTTGTTGAGCACATCGATGAGATAGGTGACGTTAAAGCCAATCTCGATGCGATCGCCTTCGTAATCAATTTCGATCTCATCAACTGCCTCTTCTTGCTCGGCATTGGTCGAAGCCACGCGCAACAAACCGGGTTCCACATGAAGGCGGATGCCTTTGAACTTGTCACTGGTCAGGATGGCTGCACGCTGCAAACAAACCTGTAAGGCCGAACGACCCAGGGTGATGGTTTGTTTGTGGTTCTTCGGAATGACCCGGTTGTAATCGGGAAACTTGCCTTCAACCAGCTTGGTGATGAAGACCATGCCATCGAACGAAAATTTGGCTTGGTTATTGGCAAACTGCAATTCAATGGCACCCTCGCCATCGCTGAGCAACCGTTGCAATTCAAGCACCGTTTTGCGCGGAAGAATCACCTCTTGCTTTGGAACCTCAACATCCAAGTTGGCGCTGGCAAATGCCAAACGGTGACCATCGGTGGCAACCAGGCTCAACTGCTTGCCTTCAGCGACAAACAAAATGCCGTTGAGGTAGTAGCGGATGTCATGAACAGCCATGGAGAAAGAAACCAAATGCAGCAAGGACTTCAAGGTTTTTTGTGGGACCTGGAAGGCTGGGCCATAACTGGCTGACTCTTGAACCAAAGGAAAGTCTTCGGCTGGCATGGACTGAAGGCTAAAGCGGCTCTTGCCGCTCTTGAGCAAAATTTTGTTTTGCTGAGACTCCAGCGTCACTTGCTGATCAGCAGGGATAGACCGCAAGATGTCGATGAGCTTGCGAGCAGCAACGGTGGTGGACAGCTGACCCGCATCACCTTCAAACTTGGCTGAGGTTTGAATTTGGATTTCCAAGTCACTGGTGGTGAATTGAACTTCTTCACCCGTTTTGCGAACCAGCACATTCGACAGGATGGGCAAGGTGTTTCGACGTTCAACGATGCCTGCAACGCTTTGCAATACGTCCAAAACTTGCTCTTGAGGAGACTTGAGGATGTTCATGCTGTTTTCTCAGATTTCAATGAAAAAAATTAGTGGTAGTAGTAGAGGGAGCGATACAACTGTGGATAAGCTCATTTTCCCCTTTTTTGACAACCACTTCGTGACGGGTCAACCCTGTGACTTGGCATGGGGTCGGTGGTTTTAAAAGCTTGAACAACTTTCGTAAAACCCATTGGCTTGTGCATAACTGAGCAGTTGTCCCAAAACCATCCACAAGTTTGTTGTTGACCCATGTTTAGCCCTTCAGTGTTTGTTCCAGCACATGCAATTGCTGGTTCAATTCCATGAATTGCTGACGTTCAGCCGCAATTTTGCGAACCGCGTGCAACACCGTGGTGTGATCCCGGCCACCAAACAGTTCACCGATCTCGGGCAAGCTTTTTTGGGTCAGTTCTTTGGCGAGATACATGGCAATTTGGCGCGGTTTGGCGATGGATGCCGGACGCTTTTTGGAATACATGTCGGCCACCTTGATCTTGTAATAGTCGGCGACCGTTTTTTGGATGTTCTCTACAGAAATTTGCCGATTTTGAATGGACAACAAATCGCGCAAGGCCTCTTTGGCCAATTGAATGGAGATTTCCTTTTGATTGAACCGAGAGTAGGCCAAAATTTTCCGCAAGGCCCCTTCAAGCTCTCGAACGTTGGAGCGCACATTCTTGGCCACAAAAAAGGCCACTTCCTCACTCATGACCGCTTCTTCAGCAATGGCCTTGTTGATGAGAATCGCCACCCGCATTTCCAGCTCGGGAGGTTCGATGGCCACCGTGAGGCCGGAATCAAAGCGGGACACCAAACGTTCGTGGATGTCCGTGAGGCCTTTGGGGTAGGTGTCGCTGGTCATCACAATGTGCGACTTTTTCGCCAGTAACGCTTCAAAGGCATTGAAAAACTCTTCTTGCGTTCGGTCCTTGTTGGCAAAGAACTGCACATCGTCAATCAACAGCAGATCCAGCGAGTGGTAACGGGCCTTGAATTCGTCGAAGGTTTTGCGTTGATACGATTTGACAACATCCGACACAAATTGTTCAGCGTGGATGTAGAGAACTTTGGCGTCTGGCCGATCGGCCAGCAGTTGATTGCCAACGGCATGGACCAAATGGGTTTTACCCAGCCCCACCCCACCATAGATGAACAAGGGGTTGTAGAGCTGTCCCGGCGAACTCGCCACATGCATGGCGGCGGCACGCGCCATGCGATTGGCTGAGCCTTCAATTAAATTGTCGAACGTGAGGGAATGATTCAGCCGAGACTTGAAAGGCTCAACCGGCGGCTCAGCCCAAGAAGGCATGGATTCAACCAAGGCCGGAATAGGGGGGGAAATCGAAATAGAACTATATTTTTCGGTAACTTTACGGTTAGCAAGCACAAACTCAACATGCAAATTTTGACCATACAGGTCTTGCACCACTTGTTGGATGCGCTGTCCATATTGCGCTCGAATCCAGTCCAATTTGAAGCGGTTGCCCACGACCAAGGTGAGCTTGCTGTCATCGCTGGAGACTTGCGCAACCAAAGGTCGAATCCAGGTCTGAAATTGCTGATCGGGAATTTCTTTGGCCAAAACATCCGCGCAACTGAGCCACAAATCGCCCACGGCACCGCCTGCCAAGGGGTGATCACTGGGGCTGGAATTGGGTGCGGTCACGGGAGATCGGAGGCTGTGGATAGAAGGACGGTGCGAGCTGCACGAAGAGGACTTTATCAAAAATTTATCCACATGCCATTGGGGTCGCGACAGGGATTAAAAACAGGTAAAAAAGTCGTCATTTTTGGGGGAGGCATCAAAAGTATCCCGATTGCGGGTCAGCGAGGGAGAAAAGAGAAAAAATTTGGGATAATCAAGGGCTTTTCCCACCAATTCTGAGAAATTCCATGAAACGCACTTACCAACCTTCTAAAACGCGCCGCGCACGAACCCACGGTTTTTTGGTTCGCATGAAAACCCGCGGTGGACGTGCAGTCATCAACGCTCGCCGCGCCAAAGGCCGCAAGCGTCTGGCCGTCTAATCCAACACGGAACTGAGCCGTCCAAGGCTTCCTGGAATGGTGGCGCTGTGCGACGACTGAAAACCGCCGCCGAACATGAACGACTGCTGGCAACAGCGCCATTGGCCAAGACCGCACATTTTGTGTTGCACAGTGTGGCCAATGACAATCCTGCGTGCCCCAAAGCCAGTTTGTTGGTCTCTAAGCGTTTGGCCAAACGATCCGTTACTCGACACCTGATGCGCCGACAACTAGACGGCTTGTTGTTGCAAAGAAATCAAGAATTGACGGGAAAAGATCACCTGGTCCGTTTGTTTCGCGCCTTCGATATTCAACAATTCCCCAGCGCAGCCTCCCCCCATTTGAAGTTGCAAGTTCGGGCGGAACTGAACCAGTTGTTTGACCAAGCGCTGGCGAGCCAAGGCTGAATTTGTGAAAAGCGTCCTGATCTTTTGGGTCAAAGCCTACCGGTTGCTGTTGAGTCCCTGGTTGGGCTCAGCTTGCCGCTTTGAACCCACTTGCTCGCGTTATGCCCTGGAAGCCCTCGAGCTTCATGGCGCTTGGCGCGGTGCACGGTTGGCCGGATGGAGAATCCTGAGGTGCCACCCGGGTTGTGAAGGCGGGTGTGATCCAGTTCCCCCTGCCTTTGCGTTCGACGCCCGATCCCAATCCCCTGTTTCGAAAGAACAAGCATGAATGACTTTCGCCGCACCTTCTTGTGGGTAATTTTTGGCTTCTCCCTGGTGATGCTTTGGGATCAATGGCAAGTTCACAACGGACGCCAAGCCACGTTTTTCCCCAGCCCAAAAGTCAGTGCCACGGCTACGGCCTCGCCAGCCAAGGGTGCCAGTGACGCATCGGTGCCGACTTCAGCTGGGCCTCAGGCGGCTCAAGGCAACGCCCAAGCACCGGCAGGCGCAGCACGCGCCTCTGGTGTGGATAACTGGGTGACCGTTCAAACCGATGTGTTGAAGTTGTCGTTCGACCCGGTCGGCGGGTCTTTGGTTCGTGCCGAACTGCTCAAACACCTTGACGCTAATGCGCACGACAAGCCCGTGGTGCTCATGGATGACCAGGCCAACCACATTTACGTGGCTCAGTCTGGGCTGATTGCTGCCGGTAGTGCGGCGCCCATGCCTAACCACAAGAGCAACATGCACTTTGAAGGCGACCGAACGCTAGCGGACGGGCAGGGACAAGTGAAGTTCTCCTTTACGTCCGACGTGATGGGCGGTGTGCAATTGATCAAGCACTACACGATTGCACGTGGCCAATACGTGGTTCAGGTTGAACACGAAATCAAAAACCTGGGCAATGCCAACATTGAGCCTCAGGTCTACTTGCAATTGGTGCGCGACGACAGCAAGCCCGTGGGTGAGTCCAGCTTCTATAGCACCTTCACAGGCCCTGCGATTTATTCGCAAGAGAAGAAATACCAAAAAATCGATTTTGAAGACATTCAAAAAGACAAAGCCGTTTTTGAAAAAACCTCACCCCTTGGCTATGTGGCCATGGTCCAGCATTACTTTGCGAGTGCTTGGTTGGTGAAAGAAGACAAGCAGCGTGATTTTTACGCTCGCAAGCTCGATCAAAACCTGTATGCCGTCGGCATGTTGGTGAAGGCTGGAAGCATTGCCCCAGGCCAAGCCGCCAAGCAAAGCACGCAACTGTTTGTGGGGCCCCAAGAAGAAAAGAAACTCGAAGCGCTGTATCCCGGTCTTGAACTCGTGAAGGACTATGGATGGCTCACGATTTTGGCCAAGCCCCTTTATTGGTTGCTCGACGAAATCCACGCAGTCGTTGGCAACTGGGGCTGGTCGATCGTGTTGTTGGTGGTGATCATCAAAGCCATGTTCTATTGGCTCAATGCCAAGGCTTATCGCAGCATGGCCAAAATGAAAGCCATCAATCCACGCATCACCGAATTACGTGAACGCCACAAGACCAATCCCCAGCAAATGCAAATGGAGATGATGCGGATTTATCGGGAAGAAAAAGTTAACCCGTTGGGCGGGTGCTTGCCCATTGCCATTCAAATTCCGGTGTTCATTGCCTTGTATTGGGTGCTGTTATCTACCGTTGAAATGCGCAATGCCTCTTGGCTTTATGTGACTGACTTGGCGCGACCCGACGCTTTGTTTGGCGTGATTCCTGGCATCCATTTGCCCTTGGGACCATTGCCTATTCTCATGACCCTGAGCTCCTTGCTGCAAACTTGGTTGAACCCCACCCCGCCAGACCCCATGCAGGCCAAACTCATGTGGATCATGCCGTTGATGTTCGGCGTGATGTTTTTCTTCTTCCCCTCTGGCTTGGTGCTGTATTGGCTCACCAACAACCTGTTGTCCATCGCACAACAATGGGTCATCAACCGCCGCTTGGGCTTGAACTGAGTTAACGCTGGTTGCCCCGCCGCCATGATCACGGAGCGACAGCAAGCGATCGTGGCGATCGCCACGCCCCCCGGCAAAGGAGCCATTGGCGTGGTTCGCATCAGCGGGCAAGACTTGTTGCCGTTGGCTCAGGCCTTGCTGGGCAAGGCCCCAACGCCGCGTCATGCCCACCGCGTTTTGTTGAGCGATACCCAAGGCCAACACCTCGACGAGGTGTTGTTGATTTGGTTTCAGGCACCAGCCAGCTTCACTGGCGAAGACATCATTGAACTCCAAGGCCATGGCGGACCCTGGGTCTTGCATCAACTGTCGAGACACGTTTTGGAACAAGCTCAAGCCCATGGCGTGGCCGCGCGACTGGCCAGGCCGGGCGAATTCACCGAGCGAGCGTTTCTTAACCACAAGATCGATTTGACACAGGCCGAGGCCATCGCCGATGTGATTGAAGCCAGCACCGAACAAGCCGCACGGAGCGCGGCCTTGGCGTTGTCGGGGGTGTTGGGCCAATCCATTCATCGCCTCAAAGCCGACTTGGTGCATTTGCGCATGTGGGTTGAAGCCAGCCTCGACTTCCCCGAAGAAGACATCGATTTCCTCGAGCAATCGGATGCCAACCGCAAGCTTCAAGCGTTGCGGGTCAGCACCCAAGCGCTGCAAGCGCAAGCGCATCAGGGCCGTTTGTTGAGGGATGGCGTTCGCCTCGTCATTTTGGGCCAACCCAATGCGGGCAAAAGTTCCTTGCTCAATGCCTTGGCCGGTCACGATCGCGCCATCGTCACCGACGTGCCGGGCACCACCCGTGATGTCTTGCAGGAAACCTTGTCGCTCAAGGGTGTGCCCGTTCACCTCATGGACACCGCTGGCTTGCGCCATGGCGTGGTAGACCCGGTGGAAACGATGGGCATGGCGCGGGCCTGGGCGCAAGTTGACCAAGCCGATGCCATCATTTGGTTGAGGGATGCATCGAGGCAGCACGAGCCCGAACACGTGGCGGCTGACTTGCAAATCCAACAGGAACTGAGCAAGCGCCTGCAGGGGCGAGTGCCAGTGACGCCGGTTTGGAACAAGCTTGACTTGCTGGACAAGGGCGTTGCGGCGGCTCACGCTGAGGATGGCGTTTGGATCTCCGCCAAGGCTGGTTTGGGTTTGGAACACCTGGTGGACACCTTGTTGACCCAAGTGGGTTGGGATGCCGCGAGGCAAGAAGGCGTCTTCATGGCCAGACAGCGCCATGTGCAAGCACTGAAGCAGCTTGATGAACAATTGCAGCGCACGCAGGACTGCCTGCAGGCCCAGCGGTTGATGTTGGACTTGGTCGCCGAAGAGTTGCGCCATGCGCAAATCGCCATGGATCAAATCACTGGTGAGTTCACCTCAGACGATTTATTGGGCGAAATCTTTTCTGGTTTTTGCATTGGCAAATGACGCTGCCGATCAAGCCTGATCGAGTCGGGCGCTCAACACAGCCAGGTCTTGCGGCAAACCACTCACCACCAGCACATCGCCAGAAGCAAGTGTGGCGCGGTCGGGGTCTTGAACCAACGGACCCGTGGCGCGACGCCAGTGCATGCGGCGAAGGCCCGGCAAGTCGGACACCAACTCAGACCAACCCAGCCCACTCACCGATGAGCCATCGGGAATCACCAAGGTTTGCAGGTGCTCATGGTGTTGGTCTTCGGCGGCATCGTCGTCGCGGCCATGAAAAAACCCGCGCAACAAGGCATAGCGTTGTTCACGCTGTTGCTGCACCACCCGGATCACGCGCCGCATGGGCACGCCGACCAGCGCCAACGCCTGGCTGGCCAGCATGAGGCTGCCCTCCAACACCTCGGGAACCACCTCGGCCGCACCGGCCAAACGCAAGCGGTCCATGTCCAGTTCGTCGCGTGCACGGGCCACCACCGGCACGTGTGGCGCATGTTCATGCACCAGCGCCAGCACTTGCAAAGCCGACGCGAGGTCGTCATAACTGATCACCACAGCGCGTGCGCGCGAGAGGCCCGCGGCCATCAGGCTGGGAAGTCGCGCCGAGTCGCCGAGCACCACGTTTTGCCCGGCCTTTGCCGCTTGATGCACCCGCTCTGGGTCAAGGTCCAAGGCCACATAGGACAAAGACTGCCCCTCCAGCAGCGAGGCCAAGTTTTGGCCATAACGGCCGAAACCACAAATGATCACGCCGCCTTCGGCCCGAATGCTGTGTGTGGCGATGCGCGTGAGCATCACCGATTGCATCAGCCAGTCGTTGGTGCTCACGCGCATCACCAGACGGTCCGCGTGTTGAATGATGAACGGCGTGGCGAGCATGGAAATGACCATGGCCGCCAAGATGGGCGAGACCCATTCCGGAGCCACCAGGCCATTGCGTTCGATCAAGGTGAGCAATACAAAGCCGAATTCACCCGCCTGGGCCAGATACAAGGCCGTTCGCATGGCCACGCCCGTGCCCGCACCGAAGACTCGGGCGAGCAAGAAAATAATGCCGCCCTTGTAAGCCAAAGGAAACAACGCAAACACAATCACCAAGGCCCAGTGTTCCCACACCACCAACCAGTTGAGCTTCATGCCAATGGTGATGAAAAACAAACCCAAGAGCACATCTTGAAAGGGTCGAATGTCAGCCTCGACCTTGTGCTTGAACTCGGTTTCAGCAATCAGCATGCCCGCCAAAAAAGCACCCAAAGCCAATGACAAACCCGCATGCTCGGTGAGCCAAGCCAGCCCCAGGGTGATGAGCAACAGGTTGAGCATGAACAACTCGTCGCTTTTGCGCTTGGCCATCACCCACAACCAATGGCGCATGGCGCGCTGTCCGCCCACCAGCAGCAGACTCACCAACACCACAGCCTTGATGAAGGCCAAGCCCAAGCTGTGCCACAACTCTGGGCCCGTGGGCTGACTCAAAGCGGGGATGAGCACCAACAAAGGCACCACGGCTAAGTCTTGAAACAACAGCACCCCCATGACGTGCTTGCCATGCTCAGAGCCCAACTCCAAGCGCTCCGACATCAGCCGTGCCACGATGGCCGTGCTGGACATGGCCAAGGCCCCACCGAGGGCAAAGGCACCTTGCCAGCTCATGTCCCACATCAGGCCCAACTGGGTGAACAGCCACCACAACAACGCATGACCCGCCACCGCGCCCACGATGGTGATGAGCACTTGCCCCAGGCCCAAGCCAAACACCAAGCGTTGCATGGACTTCAACTTGGGCAAGTTGAATTCGAGGCCAATGATGAACATCAAAAACACAATGCCAAATTCAGCCAAATAGGCAATGCCCGCCGATTGCGAGGCAAGGTTCAGGGCGTTCGGGCCAATGACCACGCCCACCAGCAGGTAACCCAAGATCGCGGGCAGCTTGAAAAAGCGAAAAACGGTCACGCCCAGCACACCAACCAACAGGTATAAAAGGGCGAGATCCAATGCGGTCATGCAGCCATGTTATCGCGCCCGCCATCACACCAGCGAGACCCGGGATTCCCCGCCTAGAATTTGGTCATGCACACCCCTTCCACATCGCCCGTGAGCTACGACGACGAACAGTTGCTGGAACTGGCCCGGCAAGCCTTGCGCATCGAGGCCCAGGCCTTGAATGACCTCATGGGACAACTCGATGGCGGTTTTGCCCAAGCCGTTCGCTGCTTGTTGGCCTGTTCGGGCCGCGTGGTGGTCATGGGCATGGGCAAAAGCGGCCATGTCGGCCGAAAAATTGCGGCGACCTTGTCCTCTACCGGCACGCCCGCGCAATTTGTGCACCCCGCTGAAGCCGGTCACGGGGATTTGGGCATGGTCACGCGACAGGACGTGGTGCTGGCCATTTCCAACAGTGGCGAAAGCGAAGAGTTGGCGTTGATCCTGCCGCAACTGAAGCGCTGGGGCGTGCCCTTGATTGCCATGACGGGTCAAGTGGGCTCTGCTTTGGCGCGGCATGCGCAGTACGTGTTGCGGGTGCACGTGGCCCAAGAAGCGTGTCCGTTGAATTTGGCCCCGACGGCCAGCACCACGGCCCAAATGGCCTTGGGCGATGCCTTGGCCGTGGCCTTGTTGCAAATGCGCGGATTTCAGGCCGATGACTTTGCGCAGTCACATCCCGGCGGCGCCCTGGGGCGGCGATTGCTCACCCGGGTGCAAGACCTCATGCGTCAGGGCGACGATGTGCCCTGCGTAGGCCCACACGCCAGCCTGGGCGAATTGGTGCATGAGATGAGCGCCAAGGGCTTGGGTGCCTCGGCCATCGTCGACACCAATCAACAGGTGTTGGGCATCTTCACCGATGGCGATTTGCGACGCCTGATTGACCAAGGCCAAGACCTTCGCGGTTTGCAGGCACAGGCCGTCATGCACCCCAACCCCAAACACATTGCCCCGCACGCCTTGGCGGCCGAGGCGGCGGCCCTCATGGAGGCCAATGCCATCACCAGTGTGCTGGTGGTCGACGGTGATCAACGCTTGGTGGGTGCACTCAACAGCCACGATTTGATGAAGGCCAAAGTCATATGAGCCCCATCCAGCAATTTGACCCCAGCTTGCTGTTGCGGGCTCAAGGCATCAAAGGCTTGCTGCTCGATGTCGATGGCGTGATGACCGATGGCGGTTTGTATGTGGGCGAATCGGGTGAAAGCTTCAAGCGCTTTCATGCGCTCGACGGCTACGGCTTGCGTCTCCTGCGGCTGCAAGGTTTCGTGTTGATGGTCGTCTCGGGCAAAGACTCACCGGCGCTGCGCAAACGCTTGAGTGGTCTGAACATTCACCACCTGCAGTTGGGGGCAGACCCCAAGCGGCCAGCGGCTGAGGCGGTGTTGCGTGAGACGGGTTTGAATTGGGCTGAGGTGGCGGTCGCGGGCGACGATTGGCCGGATGCCCCATTGATGTCACAAGCTGGCTTGGCGTTTGCGCCGCCATCGGCCCATCCTGAAATTCGACACTTGGCTCACCATGTGACGCAAGCGGCCGCTGGTGCAGGGGCGGTCCGTGAAATGTGCGATGCGTTGCTCATGGCCAAGGGGGCTTATGCCCAGGCCTGGCAAGACGCCTTGAACGGGCGGGTGGGCGAATGAATTGGGCGGAATGGTCCAACGCAGGCTTTCGGGCTTGGTGCGTGCTGCGTGACCTGGCGTGGCGAGTGGTTTCCTTGCTGATGTTGTCTGTGTTGGCCTTGTTGAGCCATTGGCTGATTCAAAACGCGCCCACACCCCTGGAGCCGCAGCGTGAGCGCCAAGCCAGCGCGGCCCCCGATTACCAGATGCACCACTTCGTCACCGACCGCTACACCCCATCGGGCGAGTTGCGCATGCGCTTGCAAGGCAAGTTGCTTCAGCACTTGCCCCTTCGCAACGGCTACGAGGTCACGGCGCCGCGCCTCGAACAGCGCGATGATCAAGGGCGCCTCACCTTGGCGGTGGCGCGCATGGCGTTCAGCAACGAAGACGCCAGCGTGATCGAATTGTTCGATAACGCCCAAATCACGCGGCCTGAATTCACCACAGCCACGGGTCAGATTCAAGCGGCCATGCGCATCCGCAGCGACTACCTTCATTACCAAGCCGATACCGAGGTGTTGAAAACCGATCGACCCGTGGTGATTGAGCGCGGCCCCGATCGCTTTGAAGGCCAGCGCATGGTGTATCGGAACCCAGATCAGCAACTCGAGTTGAGCGGTGCGGTCAAGGGCCGCTTGGCCGCCAGCACGCAGCGCTGAACCCTTCTTCGTCCAAAACAAAAAAGGCTCCCCAAAGGGAGCCTGTGTCAGTGGCGCTGGAGCGCCTCAAGCGTCGCGGTCACGACGGCCACCACCACCGTAGGGGCTGCGGAAACCGCCGCCACCGCCATCACGGCGAGGACCGCCAAAACCACCCGTGCGGGGGGGGCGTGGCTCCAGGGGGCGAGCTTCGTTGACCACGAGGCTTCGGCCACCCATGTCGGCGCCATTCATGCCTTGAATGGCGGCTTGCGCTTCAGCATCAGAGGCCATTTCAACAAAGCCAAAGCCTTTGGAGCGGCCGGTGTCGCGCTCCATCATGACTTTGGCGCTGGTGACCGAGCCAAAAGCGCCGAATGCTTGTCCGAGGTCGTTGTCGCGGACGGAATAGGGCAAATTGCCCACATACAGTTTGTTGCCCATTGCGGGAACTCCAGAAAAACAAGAAAAAAGCGATGGAATTCCAGAGCAGCCCAACAAGTCGCGAACCACCAAAAGGAAATCGTCCGATCACCCCACTTGCGCAAAAACTCACGCAAGGTCATGGATTATTCAACAGTGACGACTTGTCAACCCCCGTGTTTACACGGTATTTGCACGATTTTTGCGAATTACCAACTCACTTCACGATCCGGCGAGGCCGAAATCTTGTGAATCGACAAGTCGGCGCCTTCAAACTCCTCTTCTTGGTCGAGTCGCAAACCCATCAGCAGGTGAATGAGGCCATAAACCACGGTGCCGCCCAGCAGCGCCCACGCCACACCCATCAAGGTGCCCACCATTTGCGCGCCCAGGCTCACCTCACCCAGGCCACCCAAGGCCGGCAGACCAAAAATGCCGGCAGCAACGCCGCCCCATGTGCCACACAGGCCGTGCAAAGGCCAAACCCCCAACACATCGTCGATGCGCCATTTGTTTTGCGTCATGGTGAACATGACCACAAACAAAGCGCCGGCCACCGCCCCCACCACCAGGGCACCCATGGGGTGCATGATGTCGGAGCCCGCACACACGGCGACCAAGCCGGCCAAGGGGCCGTTGTGGACAAAACCCGGGTCATTTTTCCCCAACACCAAGGCAGCCAAGGTGCCGCCCACCATGGCCATGAGGGAGTTGACCGCCACCAGGCCCGACAGCTTGTCGAGCATTTGTGCGCTCATCACGTTGAACCCAAACCAGCCGACGATCAGAATCCAGGCGCCCAAAGCCAGGAAGGGAATGCTGGAGGGCGGGTGGGCCGACACCGCACCATCTTTGCGATAGCGATTGGCACGCGCCCCCAGCCACAACACGGCCGGCAACGCGATCCAGCCGCCCACGGCATGCACCACTACCGAGCCCGCAAAATCGTGAAACTCATAGCCAAAGGTGGCCTTGATCCAGGCTTGAACCCCAAAGTGCTGGTTCCAGGCAATGCCCTCAAAAAAGGGATAAATAAAGCCGACGATGACAGCAGTTGCGAGCAATTGAGGATAAAAACGAGCCCGTTCAGCAATACCGCCTGAAATGATGGCAGGAATGGCGGCGGCGAAGGTCAGCAAAAAGAAGAACTTCACCAGGCCATAGCCGCTTTGTAAGGCCAGTTCTTTGGCGGGCACCAAAAATCCGGCCCCATACGCCACGGCATAGCCCACCAAGAAATACACCACGGTGGAGACGCTGAAGTCCACCAAAATTTTGACCAGGGCATTGACCTGGTTCTTTTTGCGCACGGTGCCCAACTCCAAAAAGGCAAAGCCCGCGTGCATGGCCAGCACCATGATGGCGCCTAAAAGAATGAATAAAGCGTCTGAAGCGCCCGGAACTGGTGCATTCATCTCGAGTCCTTGGAAAAAATGATCTGTTTTGGTGCAAAAAAGGGGTCTGATGCCCCCATGACCTCAGAATCAGCAAAAAATGCACCCAAATCCAGCAAGCCACCCCTGCATGCCCCAAATCGGAGCCTAGGCTGGGTTAGCCCCTCGCGAGGCGCGGGCGTGACCCGCCACCATCGGCCCGGGTTGCCCGATGACCCAGCCAAGCAAGGCCCGTTGCTATACTGAAAAATCCATGACTTTCATCGCTCAAGCCCAAACGCTCACCCTGCCCAAACCCCTGGTTTTGCGCAGTGGCCACACCTTGACCGATGTGCGCATGGCTTATGAAATTTACGGCCAGCCCAATGCCGACCAATCGAACGTGGTGCTGGTGTGCCATGCCCTGAATGCCTCACACCATGTGGCGGGTGTCTATGCCGATGCGCCCAATGATGTGGGCTGGTGGGACAACCTGATTGGCCCTGGCAAGCCCGTCGATACCGACCGTTTTTGCGTCATTGGCGTCAACAACGTGGGTTCGTGCTTTGGCTCTTATGGCCCCCAAGACGTGAACCCGGCCACCGGTGAGCATTGGGGCGGCGACTTTCCGGTGGTCACGGTGGAAGATTGGGTGGATGCGCAAGCCGCGTTGCTCGATGCCTTGGGCATTGCCCAATTGGCCGTGGTGATGGGGGGCAGTTTGGGGGGCATGCAAGCCCTGAGCTGGACCTTGCAATACCCCGATCGCGTGCGACATGCCGCGGTGATTGCCAGCGCGCCCAACCTCACCGCAGAAAACATCGCTTTCAACGAAGTGGCCCGCCGCGCCATCGTCACCGACCCCGACTTTCATGAAGGCCACTATGCGCGCCATGGCGTATTGCCCAAGCGCGGCCTGCGCATTGCACGCATGATTGGACACATCACTTATTTGAGTGATGACGTCATGAATGAAAAGTTTGGCCGACTTTTGCAAGACGCCGTCCAATACCAATACACCACCCAAGCGGTGGAATTCCAGATTGAGAGTTACTTGCGGCACCAAGGCAACAAGTTCAGCGACTATTTCGATGCCAACACGTATTTGCTCATCACCCGCGCCCTCGATTACTTCGACCCGGCGCGCGAGCATGGCGGTCAGCTTGCCAAGGCCTTGGCCCGTGCCAAGGCCCATTTTTTGGTGGTGAGTTTCACCACCGATTGGCGCTTCTCACCGCAGCGCAGCCGCGAAATTGTGAAAGCCTTGCTCGACAACGGCACCCCAGTGAGCTACGCCGAAATCGATGCCCCCCATGGACACGATGCGTTTTTGCTCAACGATGCGCGCTATCACGCTTTGGTGCGGGCTTATTTCGATGGGGTGACCACCGGCCCAACAAGGGGTGCCGCATGAGCAACTTGAGAACCCTGCACACCTTGGCCAATTTGGTGCCCCCTGGCTCGCGCGTCCTGGATTTGGGGTGTGGCGATGGGGCCATGCTCCATCACCTCATTCAAACCAAGGGTTGCACCGGCTATGGCGTTGAGATCGACGACGCCAATGTGCTCGCTTGTGTGAAACGCGGCGTTTCGGTGGTTCAGTTGAACCTGGAGCAAGGCCTGAGCACCTTTGCCGACCAAAGCTTCGATGTGGTCTTGCAAATCGACACCTTGCAGCATTTGCGCAATGCCGAAACCATGCTCAGAGAAACCGCTCGCGTGGGGCGCATGGGCATTGTCACTTTCCCCAATTTTGCGCATTGGCCCAATCGCTTGCGGGTGTTGGGAGGTCGCATGCCGGTCACCAAGCGCTTGCCCTATCAGTGGTACGACACGCCCAACATCCGCGTGGGCACCTGGGCGGATTTTGAAGTGTTGGCTGAAAAAAATGGTTTGCGAGTCCTCGATGCGTTTGGCATGGAGGAAGGCGAAGTCATTCGCCGCTGGCCCAACCTCATGGCCTCGACGGCGGTGTTCAAATTCGAGCGCCCGGCGGCCTGAAGACCCAGCGCCATGACCACCCACAACGAACTTCGCGCGCGCATTTGTGCGGTGGGCCAAAGCCTTTTTGAGCGAGGTTATGTGCACGCCACGGCGGGCAACATCAGCGTGCGCCTCGACGATGGCTCTGTGCTCATCACCCCCACGGATGCGTGCCTGGGTCGTTTGGTTCCCGATCAATTGGCTCACGTCTCGGCCGATGGTGAACACCTCGGTGGGGGGCGCCCCAGCAAAACCTGGGTGCTCCACCGAAGCATCTATGAGGCCAGTCGTGCCCACTTGCCCGCCACGGCTTGCATCATTCACACCCACAGCACCCACTTGGTGGCCGCCAGCCTGAGGCAAAACCCCAAGCCCGAGGCCACGGCGTTGCCCGAGTTGTTGCCGCCCCTCACGCCGTATTTCGTGATGAAGGTGGGACACGTGCCCCATGTGCCCTACTACCGCCCTGGCGCCCCAGAGGCTGCCCAGTGGGTGGCGCAAGCCATTGCGCGATATGGCCAACGGGGCACCCCCTTGCGAGCGGTGATGATGGCCAGGCTGGGCCCCAACGTCTGGCACGACACCCCGGAAGCCGCTCTGGCCACACTCGAAGAGTTGGAAGAAACCGCCCGCTTGTGGTTGATGTGCCCCGAATCCATCGAGCCGCTCAACGCCGAGCAATTGCAAGTCTTGCACGACCAATTTGGCGCCCGCTGGTGACGCCGCCCCAGGAGCTTTCATGCCTCAATTTGCCGCCAACCTGTCCATGCTCTATCCCGAGTTGCCTTTTTTGGATCGCTTTGAAGCGGCAGCACGGGACGGTTTCAAGGCAGTGGAGTATTTGTTTCCCTATGAATGGTCCGCGCATGAACTCGCCACCCGGCTGAAGGACAACGGCTTGCAGCAAGTGCTGTTCAATGCGCCGCCCGGTGGCAGCGATGCGCCCAGCATTGCCCAGGCTTGGAACAACCAAATGCGGGGCATGGCCTGCTTGCCCGAACACCGCGAGACCTTCAAGCGCGCCTTTGATTTGGCGCTGAGCTATGCCCAAACCCTGAACTGCCCGCGAGTTCATGTGATGGCGGGCTTGGTCCCCGAGGCCCATCGATCCCAGCAGCCCGACCCGCGGCCGGTTCGTTTGCGCACCTCGCACCGGGCCTTTGAAACCGCCACGGTGTTGCGCGAGACCTATGTGTCCAATTTGGCTTGGGCCGCCGAGCAAGCGGCCGCGGTTGGCGTCGATGTGCTCATCGAGCCCATCAACACGCGCGACATTCCCCACTTTTTCATCAATCGTCAGGAAGACGCCCATGCGGTGGTGCGCGCCGTCGGGGCGTCCAACTTGAAGGTGCAGTTCGACCTCTACCACTGCCAAATTGTGGAAGGCGATGTGACCATGGCTTTGCGCGACTACCTGCCCACGGGGCAGGTGGGGCATTTGCAAATCGCAGGCATTCCGGATCGCCATGAACCTCATGAGGGCGAGCTGGCCTATGCCCCGTTGTTCGACCTCATCGACGAGCTGACCCAAGCCGATGGGCCCGACTTGTGGCTGGGCTGCGAATACCGCCCGCGTGGCGGCAGCCAGCCCGGGGCCACCAGCGCGGGCTTGCGCGCCTGGGCGCCCTGGCTCAAGCGCTGAGCCGTTTGGACAAGCCGCTGGCCTTGAGCCAGAGCAGACTCAGGGATACGATCAAAATGGGCAGCAACGAACCCATGTTCAACCAGTTCCAACCTTCGGTGGTCACCAGTGCCCCCGAGGCAAACGAGGTGACGGTCATGGTGGCGAACACGCAAAAATTGAGCACGGCCTGAGCCTTGTCCTTTTCTTCGGGTCGATAGGCCTGGGTGGACAAGGTGGTGCTGGCGGTGAACAAAAAGTTCCAGCCCACACCCAGCACCAGCATGGACCACAAGAATTGGCTCACCTCTTGTCCGCTCAGGGCCACCACGACGCAAACCAAATTCAGCACCACCCCCACGCTCATCACCGTCAGCGTGCCAAAGCGCTTGATGAGTGAGCCGGTGAAAAAGCCGGGGGCAAACATGCCAATCACGTGCCATTGCAACACCATGGCCGTGTCTTCGAACGACAAGCCACAGGTTTGCATGGCCAAGGGCGTAGCCGCCATGAGCAAGTTCATCACGCCGTAGCTCACCGCGGCGCTGAGGGCGGCCACCGCAAATGCGGGCTGGCGAAACAACTCCGACACGGGGCGACCGGTCTTGGCCGCCTCAGCGGGGGTGGGCGGGGGACCAAATTGGATGAAGTGAATGACGGCCATGGCCACCACCGACAACACGCCCAACATCACATAGGGTCCGGCAAAGTGCAGGCCAAACCAGTCTTTGGTGCGGGTGGCCAAAAACGGTCCGGCCACCGCCCCCAGCAAGCCGCCCGCGAGCACCAAAGAAATGGCTTTTTCCTTGAACCCCTGCGGCGCCAACTCGGCCGCAGCAAAGCGATAGAGCTGACCATTGGCGTTGTAATAGCCCGCCACCAAGGTGGTGAACACCAACAAAGGGAACGAGTGCAGCATGACGGCCGTCACGCCCAACACCGCAGAGAGCAGCGAGGTGAGCAAGCCCAGCTGAAACGCCCGCTGACGCCCCCAACGGTGCTGGCTTTTGGCCACCAAACCGGTGCTCAAGGCGCCACCCACCACATAGCCCATCACGGGCAAGGTGGCCATCCAGCCATAAGGGGCCAACTCCAAACCCACCAGACCATTGATGCCAATGAAGGTCACGTTGTTGGTGAGGTAAAAGCCTTGCGCCAAGGCCAACAGCCACAGGTTTTTATTCATTAGCGAATTGTGATGGATTGACGCTCAGTGGGGCGTCACACTTGTCACCAGGGCGGCGATGGCGGCGGTCTCCACCCGCAAGACCCGTCGTCCCAGGCTCAGGGCTTCGGCACCGGCCGCCAGGGCTTGTTGCTCTTCGGTTGAGGTGAAGCCACCTTCGGGCCCCAACAGCCAGGTCAGTTGGCGGGCGTTGGCCCATTTGGGCGTGGCCAGGGCGTCGGCGGCGTGGCGCTGGGCTTGCAAAGACAGCACGGCCCAGGGTTCAGCGCGGGGGTGTTGGTCAAGCCAGTGGTCCAGGCGCATCGGTGCTTCAATGCGGGGCACGCGGTTGCGACCGCATTGCGCACACGCATTCGCGGCGATGGCCTGCCAGTGGGCTTGCTTTTTCAGGGCCCGCTCACCCTCGAGTTTGAGCACCGAGCGGGCGCTCATGAGCGGGCTGATGCGGTGCACGCCCAGTTCGGTGGCTTTTTCAACCAGCCAATCCATTCGGTCGTTGGCGGGCATGGCCACAGCCAAGTGCACCGCGCGGGTGGGCTCGCATTCGGTGGCCTCATGGGCCAGCACCTCCACGGCAATGCCTTGACGACTCATGTGCGCAATGCGCACCCGGTAGACCCCGCCTTCACCATTGAAGACGTCCACGGCATCGCCTGGCTGCAAGCGGTGAACCTGCATGTGGCGAACCGTGGCTTCGGGCAAGTCGCAGACCGTCCCAATGACCAAGGGGCAAGGCGCGTGAAAGCGGCTCATCCTCGCCCCATCACCCAGCTGTCTTCCTGAACCGTTCCGTGCAGTCGGTCCAGGGCCCGCAGCAGGGGCGTGAGTTCGCGGTAGCGCGCCGCGGTGCTGCGGATGTAGTGAATGAAGCGTGGCGCATCGGCCAAATACTTGGGTTTGCCATCGCGCAAGGTGAGGCGGGCAAAGATGCCGGCGACCTTGAGGTGGCGTTGCAAGCCCATCCATTCGACGGCCTCATAAAAGGCGCCAAAGTCTTGGCTCCAGCCGTTGCCATCGATGAGGCCGGTGGGCCGCAGGCGCTCCCAATGCCGCACCGTCACATCGATCACCTGCTCTTCACCCCAGCTGATGAAGGCGTCGCGCATGAGGCTGGCCACGTCGTAGGTGATGGGCCCCCAGACCGCGTCTTGAAAATCCAGCACCCCCAAAACCGGTTGGGCTGGGTCGATCGGCAGCATGAGGTTGCGGGGCATGAAATCGCGATGCACGGGCACCAGCGGCGCTTGCAGGTTGTGCGTCACGATGCGCTCGAACCAGGTCTGCCATTGCTGGCGCTCCGCATCGGTGAGCGTCACCCCCAGATGTTGCCCCACATACCAATCCGGGAAAAGCTGCAGCTCGCGCATCAGCAAGGCGCGGTCGTAGGGCGGCAATGCATGGGCCAGCGACTGCGATTGCCAGGGCAGCAACACATCCAGGCATTGCTGCCAACGCGCCCGGTGATCGGCTTCGGGCTCGGCCGCGAGTGCGCTCATGAGGGTGTGGGGCCCCAAATCGGTGAGTAACAAAAACCCCTGAGGCTGGTGCCAATCCAGAATGTGCGGGACGTTCAGGCCCGCTTGTGCCATGAGGCCAGCCACATGGGCAAAGGCCTCATTGTTCTCCAGTTGGGGCGGGGAATCCATGACGAGGTAACGCCCGGTTGGCGATGCGGTGGCAGGCACTTGCAGGTAGCGCCGAAAGCTGGCGTCGGCCGAGGCGGGGCTCAAGGCTTCGGGCGACAAACCGTGACGGTCGCGCAGGCTGGCCAGCCATTCGGCACAGGCCTGTTGTCGGGTGGGGTCAGACCAGGTCACGTCCATGGCGCAGGGTAAGGGTCAGTGATAATGGGGCCATTATCGTTTGAGCCTTGTTGTAGCGGCCCGATGCCCTCGGACCGCGCTCCGAACCAGCCGTGCCTTTCACACCACATCCAGCCATTGTTTCGCTCGCTTGGGGCTTGGGGGTTTTGTCGCTTGCGCCCAGCTTGCATGCGCAGTCCATGGACTTGCGATCCGCGACGCAATTGCCCGAGCAAGTGGATGACCAGACCCGCCGAGACGCCCCCACCTTTTTGAAGGCCGACAAGACCCAAGGCCAGCCCGATTTGAAAACCACCCTCGAAGGTCGGGTGGAATTGCGGCGTGCCGACACCTTCATGCGTGCCGACCGGGTGGAATACAACCCAGCCACCGATGAACTGAACGCCCAAGGCCAGGTGTTGATCAACCGTGCGGGCAATACCTTCGAAGGCCCGCAGCTGCAGCTCAAGGTGGATGCCTTCGAAGGCGAGTTGCAAGACCCCGTGTTTGCGTTTTTGCGCACCCGTTCACGCGGTTACGCCAAGCGCCTGGTGTTTCAGGGCCCTAAAAAAGTCAGCCTGGAAAAAGCCGTTTACTCCAGTTGTCAAACCCTGCAAGCTGGCCAATGGCTGCCCGATTGGTTTTTGAAAGCCGAGCGCATCACCCTGGATGAGGGTCAAGACGAGGGCCGCATCGAGGGCGGCTCGCTGTATTTCAAAGGCGTGCCCATCTTGCCCGTGCCCTCGTTTGGGTTCCCCATGTCGGGCAAGCGCCGCTCGGGCTGGTTGCCACCCAGCATGGTGGTGGACAACCAAAACGGCCTCACCATCAACACCCCTTACTACTGGAACATTGCCCCGGATCGCGACCTGATCGTGACGCCCGAGCGCATGAGCCTGCGGGGCAACCGCTTGTTGCTTGACGGTCGTCAGTTGCAATCGCTCACCCCGCGACGAGAAGGGGCCATGCACCTGGAGCTCATGCCCGATGATCACTTGCGTCAGCGTGAGCGGTGGGCAGTGTCGGCCAGGCAAAACGCGCAGTTTCAGGTCCAAGGTCGGCCCATGTCGCTGGCCGTGGATGTCAACCGGGTGAGCGACGACAACTACTGGCGTGACTTCACCGGCTCGCCCGGCGCCTTGTCGCAGCGCTTGTTGCCCACATCCACCCAGGCGAGCGTTCCGGTGGGGCCCGCGCAATTGGCCGTGCGAACCGCCAATTGGCAAGTGCTGCAAGACTACAGCCAGACGGGGGGTTACATCACCCCACCGTATGACCTTGCGCCCCAACTCACGCTGAACCACAGCGCGCTGAATGTGTCGGGCTTTGATGTGGTCAGCCAAGTGCAGGCCACGCAATTCAAGTCGGCGCGTTGGTACGACTGCACCTCGGCCCCCAATGGCAGCGCGGCCTGTCAGCCCGATGCGCAACGCACCCTGTTCAAAGGCAAGTTGTCCCACCCGTTGGTGCGGCCCTATGGCTACCTCAACCCCCAGTTGCTGGTGCATGCCCGGTCCTACCGTTTTGATCGCACTGGCTTGGGCATGCCCGCTTCATCGGCCTACAGCCAGCTCGATTCAGCCCAGGTGACCGTGCCGAGTTTGGTGTTGGATTCGGGCCTCTACTTTGACCGCTCCACCCAATGGGGCAATCGCGAGTGGCTGCAGACCCTGGAGCCCCGCCTGTATGTGGTCAACACCCCGTATCGTCAGCAGTCGCAAATTCCGCTGTATGACTCGGCCTTGGCCGACTTCAACTTCGCCAGCATTTTTTCGCCCAATGTCTTTGCCGGTGACGATCGCATTGCCGATAACCGCATGGTGACCCTGGGCGCCACCTCGCGCTGGATCGATCCGCAAACCGGAGCCCAGGCCTTGCGTCTGGGCATGGCGCAGCGCTATCGACTGGTCAACCAACGCGTCACCTTGCTGAGCACCGATCCTGTGGTGAAAGAGCGATTGAGCGACTTGATGCTGGGCGCCAGCGCCGAGTTGGCCCACCGCACCACGGTGGACGCCATCAGTCAATACAGCCCCGATGAAAACCGCAGCTTGCGCACCTCATTGAGCGTTCGGCATCAGCCCGGCCACTACAAAGTCATCAACGCGTCTTACAGCCAGCAGCGCACCACCACCTTGCCCAGTGAACTCATCAACACCTCGTGGCAATGGCCCATGCCCAACAGCGGTCTTGCCGGCAGTGGCCAGTGGTATTCGGTGGGGCGGTTGAACTACAGTTCCACTGACCGGCGAATCGTGAATGCCCTGATGGGCGTGGAGTTTGACGCGGGCTGCTGGGTGGGCCGGGTCGTCATCGATCGACAACAAACGGCGTTGAGCACCTTCAATCAACGGCTGATGTTTGAGCTGTCGCTCAATGGTTTCTCTCGGGTTGGCATTAGCCCTTTGGGTGCGCTGCAAACCCAAATTCCCAACTACCAACGCCTCAACAGTTTGGACAACGAACCGGTGAGCCGTTTTGACCGGTATGAGTGAGCGATGAACAACAAACGATGGTTTTGGCTGATGGCCCTTGCGCTGTGGGTCAGCGTGCCCAGTGGCGTGGCCCTGGCCCAAGCAACGACTCCGGCGAGCAACCAAACCCTGGACTACATCGTGGCGGTGGTCAACGAGCGCCCCATCACTCATCAGGAACTGTTGGCCCGCCAGCGATTGCTGCGCTTCATGGGTCAATCGCCAGAAGCCGTGCCCTTGCGTCAGGTGTTGCAGCAATTGATCGACGAGCAATTGCAATTGCAAGAAGCCCGCAAACGCATGGATGCATTTCCTGCCCAAGAGGTGACGGCCGAACTCAGCGCATTGGCCAGCCGCAATGGCCTCAGCCTGGAGCAGCTGCGCGCGCGCGTGACCGAGGCGGGGCTCACTTGGGAGGGCTTTGAAACCCATGTGAGCCAGCAGTTGATGTTGCAGCGCGCCCACGATGAACTTGTGCTCAAGGGCATCAAGCTCAGCAATGGCGAAGTGCAACGCGCCATTGAGGCTTTGAACGATCAGCCCGTGGTGCGACGCCTGCACCTGGCTCAGGTGTTGGTGGCCGTCCCCGAGGGGGCCAGCGAGAGCTCGCAGCAGGCCCTGGCCCGTGAAGCGCAGGCGGTGTTGCAACAACTCAAGGATGGCCAAGACTTTGCCACCGTGGCCCGGGCGCGTTCGCAAGCACCCGACGCCGCCCAAGGGGGCGATCTGGGTGAGCGCGATCTGGACCGCTGGCCTGCGCTGTTTGTGAATGCGGTCAAAGGCCTCAAGTCTGGCGAGCTCTCGGGCCTGGTGCGCTCGGGTGCAGGCTGGCACATCTTGAAGCTGGTGTCGGAAACCGACTTTCGGCCGGCGCTCACCTACCCGCAGACTTTGGCGCGCCACATCCTGATTCGGGCCCAATCCCCCCAGGAGCGCGCCCAGGCGCGCGCCCAACTGGCCCAACTTCGACAAGACATCTTGCAAGGCAAGACCACGTTTGCCCAAGCCGCCAAACGCTGGTCCCAAGACGGTTCGGCCGAGGACGGTGGCGTGCTGGGTTGGGCCAATCCGGGGCAATTCGTGCCCAGCTTTGAAGCCGCCATGAATGCCCTGCAGTTGGGCCAAATTGCCGAGCCTGTCGACAGCCCGTTTGGCTTGCACCTCATCGAGGTGCTGCAACGCAAAATGACCCCCATGACCGAGGATCAAATCCGCTCGGTGGCCGAAGGCCGACTGCGCCAGCAAAAAGCCCCCAAAGCCATTGACGATTGGGTGATGGCCTTGCGGGGCAAAGCCTTCATCGAGATGCGCGAACAGCCCGAATGAGCCGCTCTGCCCACCAGGCGCGCAAGCGCTTTGGCCAGCACTTTCTCACGGACGTGGGCGTGATCGATGCCATCGTGCGGGCCATTGACCCCCAGCCCGCTGAAGTCATGGTGGAAATTGGCCCGGGCCTGAGCGCTTTGACCCAGCCGTTGCTGCGCCATTTGACGCATTTACAAGTGGTGGAAATCGACCGCGATTTGGCCGCACGCTTGCGCACCCAGCCCCAGTTGACAGTGAAAGAAGCCGACGTGCTCACGGTGGATTTCAGCCAGTGGGCCAGCGAGTTGGGCGCCGCCCGCATGCGGGTGGTTGGGAACTTGCCCTACAACATTTCCACGCCCATCTTGTTTCATTTGCTCGACCACGTGAACGTGGTGCAAGACCAGGTGTTCATGCTGCAAAAGGAAGTGGTCGACCGCATGGTGGCGCCGCCCTGCACCAGCGACTACGGCCGCTTGAGCGTCATGCTCCAGTGGCGATACGCCATGGAAAACGTGTTGGACGTGCCCCCCGAGGCGTTTGACCCACCGCCCAAGGTGGACAGCGCAGTGGTTCGCATGCAGCCACTGGCCCAACCCGCCCCGGTGCCCCTGGCCCATTTGAGCGAGTTGGTGAAGGTGGCGTTTTCACAGCGCCGCAAGCTGCTGCGCCACACGCTGGGACGTTGGCTGGAGGCGCGTGGTTTTCAGGGCGCGTTTGACGTCCAACGCCGCGCCGAAGAGGTGCCTGTCCTCGACTACGTGGCGTTGGCCCAGCAAACCCAGTGATCAGGCGTCCAAGCGGGCGTGCAAGGCGGCCTTGGTGGCCGTCATTTCCACCGGCAGGTGGTAGGCCAGCTGGGTGAACAGCTCGTCGTGCAACTTGAGCTCGGCCTGCCAAGCGGCTTTGTCGATGTTGGTCACTTGAGCGAACGACTGGGCGTTGAAGTCCAGACCGGTCCAGTTCAGCTCGGCATAAGCGGGACTCACGCCAAAGATGTTGTCTTGGCCTGGGGCTTTGCCCTCGATGCGGTCGATGATCCACTTGAGCACGCGCATGTTTTCGCCATAGCCCGGCCAAATGAATTTGCCATCTTCACCTTTGCGGAACCAGTTGGTGGTGTAGATGCGGGGCAAAGTGGCGCCACTGCTTTGCAGCTTTTGGCCCAGGTTCAGCCAGTGCTGGAAGTAGTCGCTCATGTTGTAGCCCATGAACGGCAGCATGGCGAAGGGGTCGCGTCGCACCACGCCTTGCTGGCCAGCGGCAGCGGCGGTGGTTTCTGAGCCCATGGTGGCGGCCATGTAAACGCCCTCGACCCAGTTGCGGGCCTCGGTGATCAGGGGCACGGTGGTTGAGCGACGACCGCCAAAAATGAACGCATCGATGGGCACGCCGGCCGCATCGTCCCACTGCGCGTCGAGGGCCGGGTTGTTGATGGCCGACACGGTGAAACGGGCGTTGGGGTGAGCGGCCTTGGCGCCGGTTTCCTTGGCAATGGCCGGGGTCCAATCCTTGCCTTGCCAGTCCACCAAGTGGTCAGGCAGTTGGCCGGTGTCTTTTTCCATGCCTTCCCACCACACGTCGCCATCGTCGGTCAGGGCCACGTTGGTGAAGATGACGTTTTTGTCCAAACTCGCCATGCAATTGGGGTTGGTGTGGAAGTTGGTGCCCGGTGCCACGCCAAAGTAGCCCGCTTCGGGGTTGATGGCGTAGAGCTTGCCATCGGCATGAGGCTTGATCCAGGCGATGTCATCGCCAATGGTGGTCACTTTCCAGCCTTCAAAGCCTTGGGGCGGCACCAGCATGGAGAAGTTGGTTTTGCCGCAAGCGCTGGGGAAAGCGGCGGCGATGTGGTATTTCTTGCCTTCGGGGTTGGTCACGCCCAGGATGAGCATGTGCTCGGCCAGCCAGCCCTGATCGCGGCCCATGTTGGAGGCGATGCGCAGGGCAAAACACTTCTTGCCCAACAAGGCGTTGCCGCCGTAACCCGAGCCATAGGACCAAATTTCGCGGGTCTCGGGGTAGTGCACGATGTATTTGGTCTTGTTGCAGGGCCAGGCGACATCGGCTTGGCCAGCTTGCAAGGGGGCGCCCACGGTGTGCACACACGGCACGAAATCGCCATCGGTGCCGATCACGTCATACACCGCTTTGCCCATGCGGGTCATGATGCGCATGTTCACGGCCACGTAGGGGCTGTCGGACAGTTCAATGCCAATGTGGGCAATGTGCGAGCCCAGCGGGCCCATGCTGAAGGGCACGACATACAGGGTGCGGCCGGCCATGCAGCCATCGAACAGGGGGCGCAAGGTGTTGCGCATTTCGGCCGGGTCCATCCAGTTGTTGGTGGGGCCGGCGTCTTCTTTTTTCTGCGAGCAAATGAAGGTGCGGTCTTCGACACGCGCCACGTCGCTGGGGTCAGACCAAGCCAGGTAAGAGTTGGGTCGCTTGGCGGGGTTCAGGCGCTTGAACGTGCCGGCATCGACCAACTGCTGGCACAAGGCGTTGTATTCCGCCTCGCTGCCATCGCACCAATGAATGGCGGCAGGTTTGCACAAGGCCACCATGTCTGCGACCCAGGCCACCAGGCGTGGGTTTTTGACATGGTCGGGCACGTTCAGGTCAATGACCGGTTGAGTGACTGCATTCATTTCAAGCTCCAAGTTCAACGTTGTTTCTGATCAAGACGCGCACCATGGGGGTGCGTCGCACTGATCACAAACCACGTTGGCCCCGTGACCGGCACGCGGCGAAATGACCCTGGCCAACAGGGTGGGGGATTGTAAACGGCTGGTCAAGGTCCTTGCCTGACACCGATCTGACCCTCGCCAGAGGGGCTCACCAAAGAAAAAGCGCCGCAAAGCGGCGCCGGGACGGGGAAAACTGGGGGGTTTAGCCCATGAAAACGGCAATGAAGGCCAGCAAGAAGATCAGCACGCCGCCGGCAATGGGCAGCACCACGGGCATCAAGGGCACGATGGCTTCAACGACGTCTTCCGATTCGGGGGCGTTGTGGTGGTCAGACATGGAAGGCTCCTGGTTAATGGGTGCATTGTAATCAAATGCGCTGGCCGGGCTTTCTACAATGGCGGCATGACTTTCCCTGCCTACACCCGCGCCCAAGTGCTTCCCGACCTGCTGGCTCAGCGCATTCTGATTCTGGATGGCGCCATGGGCACCATGGTGCAGCGCCTGAAACTCACCGAAGCGCATTTTCGTGGGGAGCGTTTTCTGGAGGTGTCCAAAGACGTCAAGGGCAACAACGAGTTGCTCAACCTCACCCGTCCCGACGTCGTGAGCGACATTCACGAAGGGTATTTGTTGGCGGGCGCAGACCTGATCGAAACCAACACCTTTGGCGCGACTCAAGTGGCGCAAGCCGATTACGACATGGCCCATTTGGCCCGCGAAATGAACCTGCAGGCGGCCCGCCTGGCCCGCTCCGCTGCCAACCGACACAGCACAACCGACAAACCCCGCTTTGTCTTGGGCGCCCTGGGGCCCACTCCCAAAACCGCCAGCATCAGCCCAGACGTCAACGACCCGGGCGCTCGCAACGTGGACTTTGAAACCCTGCGGGCCTCGTATTACGAGCAAGTGCTGGCCCTGATGGAGGGCGGGGTAGACGCCTTGTTGGTGGAAACCATTTTTGACACCCTCAACGCCAAGGCCGCCTTGTTCGCGATCGATGAGTGCTTTGAAGCCACCGGCGAGTGTTTGCCCTTGATCATCAGTGGCACGGTGACCGATGCCTCCGGGCGCTTGCTCAGCGGTCAAACCGTCACGGCCTTTTGGCACAGTGTTCGCCATGCGCGGCCATTGGCCATTGGCCTGAACTGTGCCTTGGGCGCAGCGCTCATGAAGCCCTACATTCAGGAGCTCGCGCGCGTGGCGGGCGACACCTTCATCAGCTGCTACCCCAATGCAGGCTTGCCCAACCCCATGAGCGACACCGGCTTTGACGAAACCCCAGCCGACACCAGCCGCTTGCTCGATGAGTTCATGCGCGAAGGTTGGGTCAACGTAGTCGGGGGCTGCTGCGGGACCACCCCTGAGCACATTCGGGCCATTGCCGATTGCGCCGCTCACCGGGCGGCACGGGTTCGTTTAGACCCACTGGCTTTGCAGTCTGCCGCCTGACCCCATCAAACCCAAACGGCCAGGCGCAGCTTGGGGTCCAGGCCCGGGGCGTTGAGCAGCCGATGCAAATACTGCTGCACCCGCATCACGGCCTGGGCCGAATCGTGGGGTGGCTCGCCCCAAGCCCCATGGCCCGTCTGCGCCACCAAACGGGACCAATCGCGCTGGAATTGCACCCTGTCCTGTGCCCAAGGCTCGGTCTGGGGCAGCAGGGGCATGAGCCCTTCCAAACGCGCCATGGGACTGAGTTCACACAGGGCCAAGACGGCTTCTGGGGTCGGTGGCCGGTGGTGTAGCAAGGCCAAGATGAGGGAGTGAATGGCAAAGCGCCAGCCCAGCCGGGTGAGGGGTGAGGGCTCGGCCGCCGACTGCAGACACAGCCCGTGCCAACCGGCTTGCAGCGTGTGAATCACGCCCTCGATGAGCGACAGACCTTGTGGCGATGCCCCGGTGTTCAGCTGCGCCAACACCGCCAGCCGAAGCCGCCTCAAGGCGCTGGGGTTGATGAGGGGCCAGGAGTCCACCAGCAACAGCATGGACGCCGGAACCTCCCAAGCCAGGTCTTGGCGCCAACTGCTCAAGCCGGTGGGCGAGTCCTCGCGCCAGTTGAGCAATCGAACCTGATGGTGCGTGAGCGGCAATTGCACAGCCCTGGCCTCGTGCAGCAACAGGCCCATGACGGTTTGTCGCTCGGCCAAGCCAGACGGGTGAACTGGCGACCCCCCTTGAATCACCAACAATTCAAACTGGGGCCGCTCGAACCCCCAAGAGCTGCTGACGGTGACGCACACCGATTCGTCGGCAAACCAGGGCAGATGCTGCAAACGACTGGCCAAGGCCATCATGGGGCGAGACCGCCCAGCCGCTTGCTTGCCTGTGGCGGGCCAATCCGGGAGGTCCCCATGGATGGGGTAAACACGTGCGGCATTCATTGATGCCGCTAATGTAACCACAAATTACTCATTTGTGGACTGGTCCCCGCTCACGCGCCCAGCCGGCGACTTATAAAATGACGACCGTTCAAGGAGCGTTGCAGCCCCCCTGCGGGGTCAGGCTTGAACGGATCTTTCTGCAACGACGCTCACCCCGATCACAGGTGAGCCATGTCTACCCCTTTTGCCCCTCAACCCCAACCGGTGTTGTCCCAGGTTCAGCCTTTGCGCTTGTCAGGGCTTGAGCCCGTGAGCTTGGATGCGAACAGCTTGTTCGTGAACATCGGTGAGCGCACCAATGTCACGGGCTCCAAGGCCTTTGCCCGAATGATTCTCAATGGCCAATACGAAGAGGCCTTGAGCGTGGCGCGTCAACAGGTGGAAAACGGCGCGCAGATCATTGATGTGAACATGGATGAAGCCATGCTCGACAGCGAAGCGGCCATGGTGCGTTTTTTGAACCTCGTGGCGGCCGAGCCCGACATTGCCCGCGTGCCGGTGATGGTGGACTCGTCGAAATGGTCGGTGATTGAGGCGGGCTTGCGCTGCATTCAGGGCAAGGGCATCGTCAACTCCATCAGCCTGAAAGAAGGCGAGGACAACTTCATCCACCAAGCGCGCCTGATTCGACGCTATGGCGCAGCAGCGGTGGTCATGGCTTTTGATGAACAAGGCCAGGCCGACACCTACGAACGCAAAATTGAAATTTGCGAACGGGCGTATCGCACCTTGGTGGACCGTGTGGGCTTTCCCCCAGAAGACATCATTTTTGATCCCAACGTGTTTGCCATCGCCACGGGCATTGAAGAACACAACAACTACGCGGTGGACTTCATCGAAGCCACGCGCTGGATCAAGCAACATTTACCGGGCGCCAAAGTCTCGGGCGGCGTTTCGAATGTGAGCTTTTCGTTCAGGGGCAACGACCCGGTTCGTGAAGCCATTCACACCGTGTTTCTGTATCACGCCATTCGTGCGGGCATGGACATGGGCATTGTGAACGCCGGCATGATTGGCGTTTACGACGAGCTCGAGCCCGAGCTGCGCGAGCGGGTGGAAGACGTGGTGCTCAATCGCCGGGACGATGCCGCAGAACGTCTGCTGGAAATTGCCGAGCAGGCCAAGGGGGCCAGCAAAGACGTGAGCCAGCAGTTGGCTTGGCGTGGCACGCCCGAAGCCCCCACGCCGGTGAATGAACGCCTGGCCCATGCCCTGGTGCATGGCATCACCGACTTCATCACCGAAGACACCGAGGCGGCCTATCAAGCCGTGATGGCCCGAGGGGGCCGGGCACTGGAAGTGATCGAAGGCCCGCTGATGGATGGCATGAACATCGTGGGTGACCGCTTTGGTCAAGGCAAGATGTTTTTGCCACAAGTGGTGAAAAGCGCGCGCGTCATGAAACAAGCCGTGGCGCATCTGGTGCCCTACATCGAGGCGGAAAAGCAGGCCTTGGCGGCCACTGGCGCCGATGTGCGCAGCAAGGGCAAGATCATCATGGCCACGGTGAAGGGCGATGTGCACGACATTGGCAAAAACATCGTCACCGTGGTGCTGCAGTGCAACAACTTCGAGGTGGTCAACATGGGCGTGATGGTGCCGTGTCACGACATTTTGGCGCGCGCCAAAGTCGAGGGTGCCGACATCATTGGTTTGTCGGGGCTCATCACCCCCAGCCTGGAAGAGATGCAAATCGTGGCTGCAGAGATGCAAAAAGATGAGCATTTCCGACTGCGCAAAATCCCGCTCATGATCGGTGGAGCCACCACCAGCCGCGTGCACACTGCCGTGAAAATTTCGCCCCACTACGAGGGGCCAGTGATCTATGTGCCCGACGCTTCGCGTGCGGTGGGCGTGGCCCAACACCTGTTGAGCGATCAAGCCAGCCAATACATTGCCGACATCAACAACGACTACGCGCGCGTGCGTCAACAGCATGCCAACAAACGCACCACCCCTTTGGTGAGCCTGCAAGCCGCCCGTGACAATGCGCCGGTCTTGAGCCACGACGATTTGCCGCAGCCCAAGTTTTTGGGCCGCCGGCTGCTGAAAAACTTCGACTTGAACGAGCTGGCGGCTGCCATTGACTGGGGCCCGTTTTTTCAAACCTGGGACTTGGCCGGGCCCTTCCCGGAAATCCTCAAAGACCCCGTGGTTGGTGACGAAGCCGTGCGCGTCTTCAGCGACGGCAAGCGCATGCTCAAGCGTTTGATCGAGGGCCGATGGATTCAGCCCCAAGGCGTGGTGGCGTTCTACCCCGCCAATCGACGCGGCGACGACATCGTGTTGTGGACCGATGAGTCCCGCACCGAAGTCTTGATGGTGTGGCGAGGCTTGCGCCAGCAAACCGAAAAGCCCGTCATCGATGGCGTGCGCCGCCCCAATCGTTGTTTGTCCGACTTTGTGGCCCCTGAAGGCTTGCCTGACCACGTGGGGGTGTTTGCGGTCACCGCCGGCCATGGCGTGGAGGAGCGGGCCCAGCGCTTTGTGCAAGACCACGACGACTACAGCGCCATCATGTTCAAGGCCTTGGCGGATCGTTTGGCCGAGGCCTTTGCCGAGGTGTTGCACCAGCGCGTGCGCACCGACTTGTGGGGCTATGCCCCCCATGAGCAGTTGAGCCTGGAGGCCTTGATCGACGAGCAATACCGAGGCATTCGCCCCGCCCCTGGCTACCCCGCCTGCCCCGATCACCGCGTCAAAAGCGACCTGTTTCGCGTGCTGGGCTGCGAGGACATTGGCATCGACCTGACCGAACACTGGGCCATGAATCCGGCCTCCAGCATTTGTGGGTTTTACTTGCACCACCCCCAAGCCCGATACTTCAACGTGGGCGCAGTGGGTGAAGACCAGCTGCAAGATTTGGCCGCGCGCGATGGCGCGTCGATGGAAGCCATCGAGCGCTCCATGCCCGGCTTGCGACTTTGAACCTTCGGGAGCAACACATGAAACCTTGGTTAATGGTGGGCTGCTTGGGCTTGGCTGGGGTGACCAGCCTGTGGGCCCAAAGCATTGAGGGCGACTGGAAAACCATCGACGACAAAACGGGCGCGGCCCGTTCGGTGGTGCGCATCCAGGCCAAAGGCAGCGAGTGGGAAGGCGTGCTTCATCAACGCCTGGACCCCAACGCCCAACCCGATGCCCGGTGCACCGCTTGCCCGGGCGATCGCAAGGACCAACCCCTTCAAGGCCTCACCCTCATTCGTGGTCTCAAAGCCCATGCCGATGAGGCTGGCGTGTGGGAAGGCGGCACCATTCTTGACCCCGAAAGTGGCACGGAATACCGCTTGAAAGTGCGCTTGACCGCCAAGGGTCAACAACTGGAGGTGCGCGGTTACGTGGGCCTGCCCTTGTTGGGCCGCACCCAGGTGTGGCTGCGGCAGCCCTGAACGGACGCCAGGCGCTAAGGCGCACTCGATTGGCGCAAGCGGTATTGCAGGGCTTCGGCCACATGGTGACGCTCGACCCTGTCGCTGGCTTGCAAGTCGGCAATCGTGCGCGACACCCGAAGCACCCGGTGCACCGCGCGGGCTGACCAAGCCAGGCGCGCAGCCGCTTGCTGCAAAGCGGCTTGGGCATCCACCGCGATGGGCAGCGCATCGAGCTCCGCCACCGTCAGGGCCCGATTGGGTTTGCCTTGCCGAGACCAAGCCCGCGCCCAGGCGGCTTCGGTGCGCGCTTGCACCGTGGCGCTCGACTCACCCGGCGGGGCTTGCCACACCTCGTCCATCGCTTGCGTGGGCACGGACACTTGCAAATCCACCCGGTCCAGCAGTGGGCCACTCACCTTGCCCTGATAGCGGGCGACTTGGTCGGGGGTGCACCGGCAGGGCAAGGACGAGCCCAAGTGGCCGCAGGGGCAAGGGTTCATCGCGGCCACCAACACGAACTGGGCTGGAAACTGCGCCAGATGCCGGGAGCGGGACAAGGTGATGAATCCGCTCTCCAAAGGCTCACGCAAGGCCTCCAGGGCTGCGCGATCAAACTCGGGCAATTCGTCCAAAAACAGCACCCCCAAATGCGCCAAGGCGGCTTGCCCAGGGCGTGGCGGCACCCCGCCACCCACCATCGACACCGCCGTGGCGGTGTGGTGCGGCCGACAAAACGGCCGTTGACCCCAGCGCGCCAGTTGAAACTGCCCGCTCAGGCTTTCCAAGGCCGCGCTGGCCAAGGCCTCGTCGGGGCGCATGCGGGGCAACAACTGCACAAAGCGCTCGGCCAGCAAGGTTTTGCCCGAGCCCGGCGGTCCTTGCAACAACACGCTGTGCTGACCCGCCGCCGCCACTTCTAAAGCGCGCTTGGCACTGGCTTGCCCTTTGACCTCTGACCAATCGGTGTCGGGGGGCCGGGCACTGGCAGCCCCTGTGCCCGAAGGCAATTGCACCCAGGCCTCATCGTCCACAGGGGGCTCGCCCCGCAAGTGCGCCACCACATCGCGCAAATGGCGTCCACGCCACAACGGGCCGCCGGGCACGCAAGCGGCCTCCTCTGCGCTGCCCGCTGGCAACACCCACGGCAGCGAGCTGCCCTGGTGCACGGCATGCAGGCGCATGGCCAAGGCCCCGCGCACGGGTCGCAAATCCCCAGCCAGGGACAGCCCGCCGGAAAACGCGCAGGTGGCTAAAGCGTCCAGGGGAATTTGCCCACTGGCCGCCAAGACCCCCAAGGCCATGGGCAAGTCAAAGCTGCTGGAGTCTTTGGGCAAGTCGGAGGGGGCCAGGTTGACGGTGATGCGCTGGTTGCTCGGGAAGTCAAACCCCGATTGCTGAATGGCACAGCGAACCCGCTCCCGCGCTTCCTTCACGGCCCCTTGGGCCAGCCCCACCAAGGTGAAGCTGGGCAAGCCATTGGCCAAATGCACCTCCACCTGAACCGGGCAACTTTGCAGGCCCATCAAGGCCCAGCTGTTCACGATCGCTAAACCCATGGCCGGCTCCTCGGATGGCTGAAACCGCCAGTGTCTGGCGCGGTGTGGGCGCGTGGGTGGCGTGTGACTCGGTTTGGGGCAAGGGTGGCACGCACGCACCGAATTGGTGCTTGAGGGGTGTCGCTACGCCCCCGTTGTGCCCCGAATCGAGGCAAAAACAGCAAAGAAGCGGGCGAAAACCGAGGCACAGGCTGGCACGAATCCTGCAAGAGGGGTGCATTCCTTTTTCATTTCTGGAGTTCATCATGACAACAAGAACACTGCACCGATTGATTGCTTTGGCCGCCTTGGGCCTGAGTGCTGGCCAAGCCTTGGCCGAGGCCTCGCCCGTGAGCTTCAACGTGGGTGCCGTCAGCGAATACCGTTACCGCGGCCTGGCCCAATCGAGCTTCAAGCCCGCCGTGCAAGGCGGCGTGGACTACGCAGCACCCAGCGGGGCTTACCTGGGCGTGTGGGGTTCGACCATCGACTGGATCAAAGACGATGGCAAATCGCACGGTGGTGGTGCAACCACCGATACCGGCTCCACCAACCTTGAAATCGACCTGTATGGCGGCTTCAAAGGTGCCACCGCCAGTGGCACCGGCTACGACGTGGGCGTGCTGACCTACTACTACCCGGGCAACAAATACAGCAACCTGGGCGCCAACGCCAACACCACCGAGGTCTATGGCGCGCTCACCATCGGTGTGTTGACCGCCAAGTATTCGCACAGCCTGACGAACCTGTTTGGTGTGAAAAACAGCAAAGGCAGCGGCTACCTCGACCTGAGCGCCACCTTCGATTTGGGCAACGGCTTCTCATTCACCCCGCACGTGGGCCGACAAACGCTGGCTGGCACCGTGGACGGCGCCTCAAACAGCGTTTATTCCTACACCGATGTGTCGCTCACGCTGGGCAAGGATTTGGGCAATGGCTTGAGCGCCAGCGCCATGGCTGTGGCCACGTCCAACCAATCCAACTGGCTCAGTTCAGACCAACACTCGGCGAAATCCAAAGGCAAAAGCGCCGTGGTGCTGGGCCTGAAATACGCCTTCTGATCAACAAGGAGCAGCGAATGAAATTCATCACCGCCATCATCAAACCCTTCAAGCTCGATGAAGTCCGCGAAGCTTTGTCAGCCATTGGGGTTCAAGGCATCACGGTGACCGAAGTCAAAGGCTTTGGTCGCCAAAAAGGCCACACCGAGTTGTATCGGGGTGCCGAATACGTGGTCGATTTTTTGCCCAAGGTGAAGATCGAAGCCGCCATCGACGAGGGCTTGCTCGACGCCGTCATTGAAGCCATCGAAAACGCCGCGCGCACCGGCAAGATCGGTGACGGCAAGATTTTTGTGCAAGACCTCGAACAAGTGGTTCGGATTCGCACCGGCGAAACCGGCAAGACCGCCCTTTGACCCATTGCTGACAGAAAGCGAGTCATCATGAAAAAACTACTGATTGCCCTCTCCTTCAGCCTCGGGCTGTGGATGGGCGCCGCACAGGCTGCTGATGCCACCCCCGTCGCCACCACACCGGTGGCTGTGCAAGTGGCCGCCAACGACACCCCGGCTGCGGCCGCCCCTGCGGCGGCACCGGCGGCAGCTGCGCCCGCAGCAGCCCCCGCCCCCGTGCCCAACAAGGGCGACACCACCTGGATGACGGTGGCCACCTTGTTGGTCATTCTCATGACCATTCCGGGTCTGGCCCTCTTCTACGGTGGCTTGGTTCGTTCCAAGAACATGTTGTCCGTGTTGATGCAGGTGTTTGTGGTCTCGTCCCTCATTTACGTGTTGTGGGTGATCTACGGCTACAGCGTTGCCTTCACGGGTGGCAGCCCCTTCTTTGGCGGCTTCGACAAGCTGTTCTTCAAGGGCATCACCCCAGATAGCGTGGGCGCCACCTTCAGCAAAGGCGTGGTCATCCCCGAGCTGTCCTTCGCTGCCTTCCAGGCCACCTTTGCCGCCATCACGTGTGCGCTGATCGTGGGCGCGTTTGCCGAGCGCATTCGCTTCTCTGCGGTGCTGTTGTTCTGTGCCCTGTGGTTCACCTTCAGCTATTTGCCAGTGGCGCACATGGTTTGGTATTGGGACGGCCCCGACGCCATCACCGATGCCGCATCGGTGGACAAAGTCTCGGCCGCCGCCGGCTACCTCTGGGCCAAAGGCGCACTCGACTTCGCCGGTGGCACGGTGGTTCACATCAACGCCGCTGTCGCGGGCTTGGTGGGTGCCATTTTGGTGGGCAAGCGCGTGGGCTTTGGCAAAGAGTCCATGCCCCCGCACAACCTGGTGTTCACCATGATTGGTGTCTCGTTGCTGTGGGTGGGCTGGTTTGGTTTCAACGCTGGCTCCAACCTGGAGTCCAATGGCGTGACCGCCCTGGCCTTCGTCAACACCTTGGTGGCCACTGCTGCTGCCACGCTCAGCTGGAGCGCTGCCGAAGCCCTGCTCAAAGGCAAAGCCTCGATGTTGGGTGCAGCCTCGGGTGCGGTGGCAGGCTTGGTGGGCATCACCCCAGCTTGTGGTTTCGTGGGCCCCATGGGTGCCATTGCGATTGGCTTGCTGGCTGGCGTGCTGTGCTTGTGGGGCGTGACTGGCCTCAAGCGCATGCTGGGTGCCGACGACTCGCTCGATGTGTTTGGTGTGCACGGCGTGGGCGGCATCGTGGGCGCCTTGCTCACCGGTGTGTTCGCTGCTCCGTCATTGGGTGGCTCGGGCATCTACGACTACGTGGCCAATGCCGCCAGCCCCGACTACGCCATTGGCGCGCAAGTGTGGGTGCAGTTGCAGGCGGTGCTGGTGACCATTGTGTGGTCGGCCGTGGTGTCCTTCGTGGCCTACAAAATCACCGACCTGGTCATTGGTCTGCGCGTCCCCGAAGAAGAGGAACGCGAGGGCCTGGACATCACCTCACACGGCGAGTCGGCCTACAACCGATAAATCGAACTGGGCCCGGTTCACCCGGGCCGCTTCCCCCATCCTTGGTTGGCCCACCCTTGCGGTGGGCCTTTTTTATGGGTGATGGGTTGTTGACGCTCAGAAACTGAATTTGGTGCCCAGCGTCCAAATCGATTGACCGCCTTGGCGCGACACGCTGCCGTCGAGCTGCACGCGCTCACTGAGTGCCGTGCGCAAGCCAGCGCCGAACAAGGGGGTGGTGCCCTTTTGTGTCACCCATTGCACATGGGGGGTGAGGGCACCGCCCGTGAGCTCGTAAGCCCAGCCCATGAGGGGCAACTGGCGGTCACCGTGGTCTTGGGTGAAGCCCAGGTTCAGGTGCAGGGCGCCGCCGTTCACGTTGGAGGTGTTGATGAACCAGGCAAAGCGTGCTCCGGGGTTGTCCTGATCGCGCTGGGTGAAGCCACCCGCCAAGCCTTGGTTGCACCCTTGTTCTTGGCTGGGCGTGATCAGCCATTTGACCGAAGCGGTTTGGGCCACGGCCCCTGAGCTGGCCGTGGTTTGGCGGGCAAAACCCAGCTCCAGCCCCGGCAGGGGTGCGAAGGCGGGCGCCACGGTCGTGCTGTGTTCACCGTCGGCGCCGCGGGTGTGCCACAGCTCCACATGGCCGTGGCCTGTTTCATTGGTGCCGGCATCGTCCACATCCAAAGGGCGGCCTGCTTGGGCAGACCAGCTGATCGCCAAGCAGGCGAGCCCCAGGCCCCAAGCGGGGACACGGGTGAAACGAGAGCAAGGGGTGTGAGTGCAAGCGGTCATGACAGGGGCAGTGCGGGTTCGCCCAATGGGCGATGGGGTTGAAGATCAGGCGACAGTCTACGTCCGCCGGGCACTGCACAATGGGGCCAAGGGCAACGGCCTTGTTGCGTGTAAACAGGAGGACAGACATGACCCAACCGTTGACGCTGGCCCATGGCGATTGGCGCTGCGAAGTGGTACCCGCCTTGGGGGGCTGCTTGGCCGGGCTTTGGCACCAAGGCTTGCCGGTGTTGCGCTCACCCGGCGCGGCGGCCATCACCTCGGCACGGCAATCGGCTTGCTATGTGCTGGTGCCTTATTCCAACCGCGTGGGCCATGCCGACCTGAAGTGGCAAGGCACCAGCCATCCGCTGGTGCGCAACAACGGCGCAGAGCCCCACGCCATTCATGGCATTGGCTGGCAGCGTCCCTGGGCCGTGCTCGATCACAGCGCCGACAGCGTGCTGCTCAGCCACGAGCATCGGCGGGAACCTGGATGGCCGTTTGCCTACGACGCCTCGCAGTGGATTCAGCTGGGCGACCAAGGCCTCACCATGAGCTTGTCCATCACCAACCAAGACGAGGTGGCCACCCCCGTGGGCTTGGGCTGGCATCCCTTTTTTGTGAAGCACCCAGGCATGGGCTTGCAATTTGAGGCCACCCAAAGGTGGGACATGGGCGACGACCAATTGCCCACGCGCGCCAGACCGGTGTCGGGGTTGGACGCGGCCCTCGATGCCCTGAACATCGACCATTGCTTTTCGGGTTGGTCGGGCCAAGCGGTGCTGCGGGGCCTGGGTCAGCGGGTTTGGCAGCTGCAATCGAGTTTGAAGCACGTGGTGGTCTTCACCCGACCCGACCGCGACGACGTGGCGGTGGAACCGGTGAGCCATGTGAACAACGCCCTGAACCTGCTGGCCCAAGACCCGGGTTTGGAGCCCGAAGACTTGGGCGTGACCGTGCTGGCGCCAGGCGAGTCCTTGAGTGCGCACTGGAGTTTGAGCGTCGGCGTCGCCAGCTGAAAAAAAGCCCCAGGCGCGGGACACCTGGGGCGGTTGAGGCGACGAAGCCCGTGGGGCTTAGAACGGAATGTCGTCGTCCATGTCGTCAAAGCCGGACTTAGCGGGCGCTTGGCGTGCACCGCCGCTGGCCGCTGCCGGTGGGGCCGAACGCGCTGGGCGGCTGTATTCGCCACCGCCCCCTTGACCACCGCCACCCCCTTCGCCCATGCCTTGGCGTGAGCCCAGCATTTGCATGCTGTCGCCGCGAATCTCGGTGGCGTATTTTTCGACGCCGTCTTTGTCGGTGTATTTGCGCGTGCGCAATGAGCCCTCAACGTAAATTTGCGAGCCCTTCTTCAGGTATTGCCCGGCAATTTCGGCCAGCTTGCCGAAGAAGCTGATGCGGTGCCACTCGGTGGCCTCGCGCATTTCTCCGCTTTGCTTGTCTTTGTAGCGGTCGGTGGTGGCCACGCGGACGTTGGTCACTGCATCGCCCGAGGGCATGTAGCGGGTTTCGGGGTCGGCGCCCAGGTTGCCGACGATGATGACTTTGTTAACAGATGCCATGCGAGCCTCGTGTGTGTCGTTGGATGCAAGAAAGGGGCATTATGAAGGCTGGCGGGCGCATCGTGGCGCCCCCACCCCCACCCCACGGTGTTTCATTGGCGTGCTTGGGGTGATGCAGGCACAGGCGCCATGCCACGAGCCACCACGGCCCAGACGAAGAGCGCGACCGCGCAGGTGGCAAACAAGGCGGCTGCCCCCCAGCCTTTGACCAAGGCGCCACCCGCCCAGCCGCCCACAAAAAAGCCCAGCGACTGCAAGGTGTTGTAGAGGCCCATGGCCGTGCCCCGGGCGCCGATGGGGGCCAAACGGGTGACCAAGCTGGGTTGCGTGGCTTCCAGCACGTTGAAGCCGGTGAAAAAGCCCCACAGCAACAGCCCCAAAATCCACAAGCCGGCGTGGGTTTGCTGGGCCCAGAGGAGACCCAATTGCACCAGCACCAACAGGGCGATGGCGGATAAAAACACCGCTTTCAAGTGGCCGCGTCGTTCCAGCGCAAACAAGCCTCCCATGACCAACACCGAGGCCACCACGGCGGGCAAATAAACCGCCCAATGCTGAGCGGCGTCGAGGCCTGCTGCAACGAGCAGCGAGGGGATGGCCATCCACATCGCCAGTTGCACCGCATGCAGCACCAACACGCCGAGGTTCAGGCGCATGAGGCCGGGGTGGCGCAAGACTTCGGCAAACGGGGCGCGGGCCTCGGGGGCGGGCAAGGGGGGTGCGGGTGGCACCAGCCACACGATGACGACCACGCCCAGCAAGGCCAAGGTGCCCGTGATCTGAAACAGGCCCGAGAGGCCCCAGTGGGCAGACAAAAGCGGGGACAGCACCAGCGAGACCGAGAACATCAGCCCAATGCTGATGCCCACCAAGGCCATGGCTTTGGTGCGCACGGTGTCACGGGTGAGGTCGGTGAGCAGGGCCGAGACCGCCGCCGAAATGGCGCCCGCGCCTTGCAAACTCCGCCCAACCAACAAACCCATGACGGAGTCGGCTGCAGCTGCCCAAAAACTACCCAGCGCAAACACCAGCAAGCCCAGCACGATCACGGGCTTGCGGCCCCAGCGATCGGAGGCCATGCCGTAGGCCAGTTGCAACGCGGCTTGCGTGAGGCCATAAATGCCCATGGCCAGGCCCAGCAGCAAAGGGTCATCGCCGCCCGGGTAATGGCGCGCTTCGATGGCAAACACGGGCAACACCAAAAAGAGGCCCAGCATGCGCAGTGCGTAAATCAGGGCCAAAGCGCCACTGGCGCGACGCTCCTGGGGCGTCATGGTGTGCGCGCTGGCTTCGGCGCTGGGTAAAGAGGAAACGGTCACAAAGGGGGTGCCTGTGGCAGATCAACAATCGGGAATCGCGGGTCATTCTCTAACAATTTGGCTGGGCCCAGCCGCATACACTCGTTGCCATGGCCAAGGACAAAACCCAATACGTGTGCAGCGACTGTGGCGGCATCAGCCCCCAGTGGCTGGGCAAATGCCCCCATTGCGGGGCTTGGAACACGCTCGAAGAAACCGTGAGCGCCGCCACCGCGGCCACCAAGCACCGATACGCGCAAACCGGCGCCTCGCTGGCACCCGCCAGCCAAGTGCAGCCCCTGAACCGGATCCAGGCGCCGTCCATCGAACGACACCCCACGGGTCACGACGAGTTGGACCGGGTGCTGGGCGGCGGGGTCGTGCCCGGTGGGGTGGTGCTCATCGGCGGTGACCCTGGGATTGGCAAATCCACCCTGTTGCTCCAAGCCCTGGATGGTTTGCATCGACAAGGTTTGCGAACCCTGTATGTCACGGGCGAAGAGTCGGCCGCGCAGGTGTCCTTGCGCGCCCACCGCCTGGGTTTGGGGGACAGTGAAGTGCCGGTGATGGCCGAAACCCAACTGGAAGTCATTCAGGCCACGGTGCAGCAGCAACAGCCGCAATTGGTGGTGATTGACTCCATCCAAACGGTGTTTTCCGACCAGCTCACCTCCGCGCCGGGCTCGGTGGCGCAGGTGCGCGAGTGCGCCGCCATGCTCACCCGCATGGCCAAGCGCGAAGGCATCACCGCGGTGCTCGTGGGCCATGTCACCAAGGAAGGGGCACTGGCCGGGCCTCGGGTGCTCGAGCACATGGTCGACACGGTGCTGTATTTCGAGGGCGACACCCATTCCAGCCACCGGCTGATTCGGGCCATTAAAAACCGTTTTGGCGCGGTCAACGAAATTGGTGTGTTTGCCATGACCGAAAAAGGCCTCAAGGGCGTCAGCAACCCCAGCGCCATTTTTCTGAGCCAGCACGCCGAACCGGTGCCGGGCAGTTGTGTGCTGGTCACGCTGGAAGGCACGCGCCCTTTGTTGGTGGAAATTCAGGCCTTGCTCGACGCGGGCGGGCCATCGCCCCGGCGCTTGTCCGTGGGTTTGGAGCGTGACCGGCTGGCCATGCTGCTGGCGGTGTTGCATCGCCACGCGGGCGTGGCGTGCATGGACCAAGACGTGTTTGTGAACGCGGTGGGCGGCGTGCGCATCACCGAGCCGGCGGCCGACTTGGCCGTCATGCTGGCCATTCAAAGCAGCTTGCGCCACAAACCCTTCCCCAGGGGGTTGGTGGCTTTTGGCGAAGTGGGCTTAGCGGGCGAGGTGCGCCCGGCGCCGCGCGGGCAAGAACGCCTCAAAGAGGCTGCCAAGCTGGGGTTTTCCGTGGCCCTCATCCCGGCGGCCAATGCCCCCAAAAAGCCCATTGAGGGGCTCACGGTGGTGCCCGTGGCGCGGGTGGAAGACGCCATTGCTTGGGCGCGACAGGCGGCCCTGTAAGCCCCCGTTGGGGACATAGAATGGCTGTCCCCGATGACCCGAATGCCCAGCTTTGGCGGGCGATTGAAAGGAATGGCGATGACTGCTCTGCCCCCCTCCATGGCCGACCGCGATGGCAAGATCTGGATGGATGGCCAACTGTTGGATTGGCGCGATGCCAAGATCCACGTGCTCACCCACACCCTGCACTATGGCTGTGGCGCATTCGAAGGGGTTCGGGCTTACAACACAGTCAACGGCACGGCCATCTTCCGCTTGCAAGAGCACACCGAACGCTTGTTCAACAGCGCCAAAATTTTGCGCATGAAGATTCCCTTCACCCCCAACGAGGTGAACGAGGTGCAAAAGCAAGTGGTGCGTGAAAACCAACTCGAGAGCTGCTACATCCGCCCCCTCACCTGGATTGGCTCGCAAAAATTGGGCGTGTCCCCCAAAGGCAACACCATTCACCTCATGGTGGCCGCCTGGGCCTGGGGCGCTTACCTGGGCGACGAGGGCATGAAGCGCGGCATTCGCGTCAAAACCAGCAGCTACACCCGCCACCACGTGAACATCACCATGACGCAAGCCAAGGCGGTGAGCAACTACACCAACTCCATCTTGGCCAACATGGAAGCCACCGATGAGGGTTACGACGAAGCCTTGTTGCTTGACAGCTCGGGCTTTGTGTCCGAAGGTGCGGGCGAAAACATTTTTGTGATCAAAAACGGCGTCATCTACACCCCCGACTTGTCGGCGGGCGCGCTCAATGGGATCACCCGCAACACGGTGTTCCACATTGCCCAAGACTTGGGCCTTGAGATCGTGCAAAAGCGCATCACCCGCGACGAAATCTACATCGCCGACGAAGCCTTCTTCACCGGCACGGCCGCCGAGGTCACGCCCATTCGCGAACTCGACCGCATTGAAATCGGCGCGGGCAGCCGTGGCCCCATCACCGAAAAAATCCAAACGGCGTTCTTTGACATCGTCAACGGGCGCAATCCCAAGTATGCCCACTGGCTCACGCCGGTGGCCTAAGCGTTGTCATTGGGAAGCACCATGAAATCACCTGTCATCGTTCAGCCCCAGGACCTCAATGGCCATGGCGGCGTGTTCTGCCCCAACCCCAAAGCGTCCATGGATTTGTGGAACAGCCACCCCAAGGTCTTTTTGGATGTGGCCCGCACGGGCCAGGCCCAATGCCCTTATTGCGGCACCCGTTACCAATTGCCCGAGGGCGTTAAAGTGGCCGCCCATTGAACGTGCCGGAATTGTCGAGCGATCGTCCCGAGCGCGAAGCCCCGCACACGCGCAGCCTGGTGGTGGCGCCCCAGTGGGTGGGAGACGCCATCATGTCCGAGCCTTTGGTGCGCGCCTTGGCCCAAGCCGGTCACGAAGTCACTGTGGCGGCCATGCCGTGGGTGGCACCGGTGTGCGAAGCCTTTGCCAGTGCGCACGAGGTCATCACCTTGCCTTTGCCGCGCAAGGGCTTGCAGTGGGGCAAGCGGTGGCAAACCGCGGCCAGCTGGTCTCGCCGCTTCGATCAAGCCTGGGTCTTGCCCAATTCGTTCAAGAGCGCCTTGTTGCCCTGGATGGCCAGTGTGCCGCAGCGCATGGGCTATGTGGGTGAAACCCGTTGGGGCTTGCTCAATCAGCGCCTGCCCAACCCCTCCAAAACCGAACGCCCCCCCATGGTGGAGCACTACTTGGCCCTGGCGCAAGCCTTTGCCACAGATGGGCTACCGGCCTGGGCTCAGCCTGGCGCACCTGCCAGCTTCGATGACAGCGGCGTGGATGAACGCGCGCCTCAGTTGGTGGTGGATGCCGACGCGGTGGCCCAGGTTTGGCAAGACCTGGGGCTTACCTTGGGCGAAGCCCTGGTGATGGCGCCGGGTGCCGAATATGGCCCCGCCAAGCGCTGGCCAGAGGCCCATTGGGCCGAAGCCATCACCCGCAGCGAATGGCCGGTGGTGTTGTTGGGCTCGCCCAAAGAACGGGACTTGTGCGAGGCCATCGTGGCGCGCTTGCACGAGCGGGTGCGCACCCGCGTGTTCAACCTCGCGGGTCAAACCGATTTGCGCCAGGCCCTGGCCCTGGTGGCCGGGGCGCATCGGGTGTTGTCCAACGATTCAGGGGCCATGCACATGGCCGCCAGCTTTGGTGTGCCTCAGGTGGCCTTGTTTGGTTCGTCTAGCCCTTTGCACACCCCGCCGCTGAACCCGCATGCCACGGTGATTTGGCTCAAAGACGATCCAGCCCTGGATCCGCCCTTGAGTTGTGCGCCTTGCTATGCCCGCGAGTGCCGCTTCAAGCACACGCGGTGTCTGACCGAGATCAGCCCTCAGCGCGTGCTCAAGGCCTTGAGCATCTGAGCGTTCAGGCGCTCGATGAGGCTTTGCGCATCGGGGACGTCGTGGATCAGGCCCGTGGACTCTCCCACGGTGGCGTGGGCCCGCTCGGGGTCAGCCGCGGCCACACCCGCTTGGTAATCGGCTTGCGCTTGCGCCAATTCGGCCCTGAGGGCGTCGGGTCGGCCTTCCCATTGCCGATGCAGTCGGTTGCGGATGGCGCGAAAGTCGAAGGGCTCGGGCCAAGGCAAATTGCGCAAACGGTCGAACACATCGCTGCGCGCCGTGCCATCGCCGTTGGTGGCCACGGCTTGGTCGCGCGCATACCGAGGCGCCAGGCATTCTTGGGTGGCCCACAATCGCGAGCCCACCAAGGCCCCATCGGCGCCCAGCATGAGTGAAGCGGCCATGCCGCGGCCATCGCCCACCCCACCAGCGGCCAACAACATCACGTCCGGCGCGCGCGCCGCCAAGGCATCGGCCAGTTCGGGAATCAAAGCGAAGGTGCCCCGCCCTTGAGAGGCCTTCATGCCATGACCGCCGGCTTCCATGCCCTGACCCACCACCACTTGGGCCCCGGCATCCAAAACGGCCGGCAATTGCGACAAACTTTGGATTTGGCAAATCAAGGTGGCCCCGTGCTGGCGAATGCGAGGCGCATAGCGGGCCACCTCGCCAAAAGACAGCATCACGGCCCGAGGCTGGTGATTGGCCAGCAGCCAATCCAGGGCGCTGGCGTCTTCGTCGAGTTTCCAAGTGATAAAGCCACAGCCCAGGCGTTGGGCGCTGGGCGCATCGGCTTGCAAAGTGTCCACGGCCAGCAAGTATTCGCGTTGTAGCCAATCGAGTTGGCCATAACCGCCGCCCACCAGGCCCAGGGCACCCGCGCGGCAACACGCGGCGGCCAGTGCGCCGCCAGCGGCCAAGGCCATGGGCGCGAGGGCCAAGGGGGTGGTTAAATCAAAGTGTTGGGTGAATCGGTTGTCGATGCGCATGCCGGGGTTTTACACCACCGCAGCGGGCGCGGTTCGAGGCAACCACACGGCAAAGCTCACACCACCACCAGGCCGGTCTTCGCAGACCACCCGCCCGCCATGGCGAATGACAATCGAGCGCACCAGCGCCAAGCCCAACCCCACCCCTTCTTTTTCAGCGGCGCCGGGCAGACGGAAAAAAGGCTCAAAAATTTTCTCGTGATACATCGCCGGCACACCGGGGCCGCGATCGCTCACGCGCAAGCACAGCCAATCGGCATTGGGTTGGCTCAAGGCCACGTGCACCTCCAGGCCACCTGCATGCTTGCGGGCGTTTTCCAGCAAGTTGCGCAGTAAGCGATGCAACAACTTGGGCACCCCCATCACCCAATGGCTTTTGGGTGACAGGCCCAAATCCAATTCGACGTGTGCGTGGGCGCACTCTTCGCTGGCCAGCCCGGTGAGGTCCACCCGTTCGAAGGTTTCCACTTCGGCCTGCATCGAGTCGAGCCGGCTGGACAACAAAATTTCGCCAATCAACTCGTCGAGCTCGGCGATGTTGCGCTTGATCTCGTCGATGCGCTCTGGCGAGGGCACCTCGCCCATGAGCTCCAAGCCCATGCGAATGCGCGTGAGCGGGGTGCGCAACTCGTGTGAGGCATTGGCCAGCAAGGCGCGCTGCGATTGCACCAGCGCCTCGACCTGTTCGGCCGCGTGGTTGAACTGTTGCGCCAGCGAGGCGACTTCGTCTTGTCCCACCACCCCGACACGGGTGGACAAATGGCCTTGCGACCACCGTTCAACCCCCTGCTGCAAATTTTCGAGGCGACGGGTGAGTCGTCTCACCACCGGGTAAGTGCCCAGCGCCACAGCCAAGGCCAGGAGGGCCAGCAGCCAGGCAATGTCGTTCACGGTGAGGCCCAAAAACGTGGGCTGGGCGCGTGGCAAATGGATGAGGAAAGCCTCGCCGTTGTTGAGCAGGGTGAAGAATTCGGGGCCTTGGCCAAATTGCCCCACGGGTGCACGGGCCTCCAGCGCTTTTTCCACTTTCATCTGGCTGGGGTCACGCTGTTCCAAACGTTTCCAGTCGGCGGGTTTCCTGGGGCGAATCGGGCCTTGCCCCAAAAATTCGCCATTGATGTCGCGCACCACCACCTCGCGCACCGGGGATTCGACGAACTGGCTGAACAAATAACCCACCAAGATGGTGGTCGCCCCCACCGCCACAATCACCGCCAGCCACAAGCGCGCATACAAGCGCCGGGTGAGCGCTTGCAACATGGGCAGACCGTGGGTCCAGCGCATGCGCCTCAGTCTTGCAACTTGGCAAACACATAACCCACACCGCGCACGGTGAGGATGCGTTTGGGGGTTTTCACATCGGCTTCAATGGCTTGACGAATGCGGCCCACGTGAACATCGATGGAACGGTCGAAGGCTTCGAGCTCCTTGCCCCGCACGAGTTCCATGATTTGATCGCGCGAGAGCACGCGGCCTGCACGCTCGGCCAGCACGGTGAGCAAGTCGAATTGGTAGGAGGTGAGCTCACACGGCGAGCCGCCAATGGTGACCGTGCGGGCGTCGCGGTCGATTTCGAGCGAACCAAAGCGCATGACCGGACTGACGGGCTCGGCTTTGGCCTTGGGGTTGCTGTGCCGGCGCAGCACGGCACGGATGCGTGCCAGCAACTCGCGCGGCTCGAAGGGCTTGGGGATGTAGTCGTCGGCACCAATCTCAAGCCCCACCACCCGATCCATGGGGTCACCTTTGGCGGTGAGCATGACCACCGGGGTGGTGCTCATGGGCGCGGGCAAGGCGCGAATCTTGCGGCACACCTCCAAGCCATCGGCGTCGGGCAGCATGAGGTCGAGAATGACCAAATCCACACGCGGGCTGGACTGAACCACATGCAATCCATCGGCTGCATTGGCAGCGTGCGAAATTTTGAAACCGGATCGTTGCAGGTAATCGGCCACCATATCGGCCAAACGGGCGTCGTCTTCAACAACAAGCAAATGTTCCATGGTGATCACTCCATACCAGCAGGGGAATCATTCTGTGCGGGCTTCGTCAAGTTGTCGTAAAGCGAGCCCGTCGAGGTGGCCCGATGCACCAGCCAAAGCACCGGCAAGCCCAGCAAGGCCGTGTGCAGGAAAAAGTGGGCATAGCCCTGGGCATCGACCCAGACGCCCGAAAAACCCGCCAAGTATTTCGGCAACAACAACATGATGGAGCTGAACAAGGCGTATTGCGTGGCTGAAAAACGCACCTGGGTGAGCGACGACAAATAGGCAATGAAGGCGGCCGAAGCAATGCCACTGCTGAGGTTGTCGGCGCTGACCACCGCCACCAGCAGGGGCACGTTGTGACCCAAGCCGCTGAGCCAAGCAAACAGCAAGTTGGTGGCCGCGCTGAGCACCGCGCCCAGCATGAGCACACGCGCCACGCCCAGCTTCATCGACAACACCCCGCCGACGAACGCACCGGCCAGCGTCATGATCACGCCAAACATTTTGGTGACCCAGGCGACTTCCTCTTTGGTGTAGCCCATGTCCACGTAAAACGGGTTGGCCATGATGCCCATGACCACATCGCTGATGCGGTAGGTGGCAATCAGGGCCAGCACCCACATGGCGTGGTGGCCGTGGCGCTGGAAAAAATCGGCAAACGGCGCCACCACCGCTTGCTGCACCCAAACGCTCAGGTTGCGCGCTGGCGCCTGAGGCACCGGCACGGGCTCAGGCGCTGTGAGCACCGTGAGCAGGCCCACCGCCAACGAAGCGGACATGAGCAGGTAAGCCCACTGCCAAGCGGCCTGCTGATAGGTGCCCTGCCCAGCCACTTCGGCCGAAGCGGCCAGCCACAGCACGCCTGCGCCCGACCAAATCATGGCCAGTCGATACCCGGTTTGGTAGGTGGCCGCCAGGGCGGCTTGCAAGCGCTCGTCGGCCGATTCAATGCGAAAGGCGTCGAGCGCAATGTCTTGGGTGGCCGAAGCCATGGCGGTGAACACCGCCCAGCCCACCAAGGCATTGAGCGTGTGTTGCGGGTCGCTCATGGCCATGCCCACAATGCCCACCATCAAGGCCACTTGGGACAGCAGCAACCAGCTGCGCCGCCGTCCCAACCAGCGGGTGAGCAGGGGCAAGGGCATGCGGTCGACCAGCGGGGACCATACCCACTTGAAGCCGTAGGCCAATCCCACCCAACTGAAGTAGCCAATGGTGGAGCGGTCGATGCCAGCCTCGCGCAGGCGAAAGCCCAGCGTGCCCAACACCAGCAACAGGGGCAAGCCCGCCGAAAACCCCAGCGCCAGCATGCGCAAGGCACTGGGCTGGGCGTAGACCCGCCAACTGGCCCACCACGACACAGGAGGTTGCGGGGGTGTAGCAGGGGGGGAGGCATTCGAAGCGGTCACAGCGGTTATTCTCTCGCCATTCCTGTCCTTTGTGCGCCGCCATGAACGTCACTGCATCGCCTTTGCCAGACCCCAGCCGCCGTCGGTGGATGACCGGCTGCGCCTTTTGCGCCATGGGCTTGGGCTGGGGCAATGCCTTCGCTCGCGAAGGCGTGGATGTGGAGCGGGGAAACACCTCCCAATTTGCCAAGTTTGTGGACGCGGGCGATTTGGAAAAAACCGCGGGCCAGCAATACCAGCAGCTCTTGCAAAACGCCGCCAAACAAAATGCGCTGGGCCCCGACACCCACCCGCAGGTGCGCCGCTTGCGCGGCATTGGGGGAGACCTGATTCCCCACACCCAGGAGTGGAACACCCGCGCCCGCGACTGGCGTTGGGAAATCAACCTGATTGGGTCCAAACAAATCAACGCGTTTTGCATGCCTGGCGGGAAGATTGCGTTTTTCTACGGCATCCTCAAAGAACTCAAGCTCGATGACCACGAGGTGGCGATGGTGATGGGGCACGAGATGGCGCATGCCTTGAAAGAGCACGCGCGTGAACGCATGGGCAAAACCGCAGCCACCGATGGCCTGGCCCGGTTGGGCGGTGCGCTGGTCTCGGGCATCTTTGGCATCGACCCCAACATCACCGGGTTTCTGGCCCGACAAGGCGCCAATTTGCTGACCTTGAAATTCAGCCGTGAAGATGAAACCGAAGCCGACTTGGTGGGCATGGAGTTGGCCGCACGGGCGGGCTACAACCCCCGTGCGGGCGTGAGCCTGTGGCAAAAAATGTCGGCAGCCAACAAAGAAGCCCCGCCGCAATGGCTCAGCACCCACCCCTCGGGGACCTCGCGCATTGAAGAGATTGAGCGCAACCTCAACAAGGTTTTGCCCCTTTACGAGCGCAACCGCAAAAGCTGAAGCGGCTCAGGTGCCGCCCACAAACGGGTTGCTTTGCCGCTCCCGCCCAAACGTGCTCTCGGGGCCGTGGCCGGGAATGAACACCGTGTCGTTGCCCATGGGCCAGAGGCGCTCGGTGATGCTGGCAATGAGGGTGTCGTGGTCGCCTTGCGGAAAGTCGGTGCGACCAATGCTGCCCGCAAACAGCACATCGCCCACAAAAGCGCGGTTCAATTCGGGGGAGTGAAACACCACGTGCCCTGGCGTGTGTCCGGGGCAGTGGCGCACGTTGAACACATGCGCACCCAGTTGCACCGTGTCGCCGTCATTCAGCCAGCGGGTGGGGGTGAATGGGCGTGCAGGCCCCAAGCCAAATCGGTGGCCTTGCTCGGCCAAGGCATCGATCCAAAACTGATCGCCCGGGTGTGGGCCGATGATGGGCAAGCCTTTGGACTCGGCCAACTCGGCGCAAGCCCCGGCGTGGTCGATGTGCGCGTGCGTGATCCAAATTTGCGTGAGCGAAACGCCCAGTTGCTTCAGGGCGTCTTCAATCACCTCCAGATCGCCGCCGGGATCGACGATGGCGGCCTCGCCACTGGCGTCATCCCAAATGATGGAGCAGTTTTGTTGAAAGGCGGTGACGGGGACGGTGGCGTAGTGAAGCATGGCGAAGTCGTGGTGAAACGATGAAAGCTGAGTTTAGGGTGCAGGGGCAGCAAGACACACATCCACCCACTGACCTTGGGTGATGAACGCCAGTTGTTCGGGGGTGACGCGCACGCCGTTTTGGGTGCCGCCAGCGGCAGGCAGCAATTCATCGTAGGTTTTGAGGGACGCATCCAAATACACGGGCATGGGCGTGGCCAAGCCAAAGGGGCACACCCCGCCCACAGGGTGGCCAGTGAGGGCGGTCACCTCGTCGTGCGAGAGCATCTTGCCTTTGCCCAGCGCATTTTTCAGCTTGGTGTTGTCCACCCGCACATCCCCACGCGCGACCACCAGCACGGCTTGGCCACTGGCCAGGCGAAACGCCAGGGTCTTGGCAATTTGGCCTGGCGCCACGCCAAAGGCTTGGGCAGCCAGGGCCACGGTGGCGGTGCTTTGGTCGTGTTCGATGATGGGCAAATCCAGACCCAGCGATTCAAAATGGGCGCGAACGCTTTCGGTGCTCATGGGGCTTACAGCTTGAAGTCGTAGTGAATGCTCAAGGGGGCGTGATCGGAAAACCGCTCGGTTTTGTAGATGTCGGCATGGCGGGCGTGTTGGGCGAGCGCGGGCGTGGCCAGGTGGTAGTCCAAACGCCACCCCACGTTGTTGGCCCAGGCTTGGCCGCGGTTGCTCCACCAGGTGTAGCAAGCGTCGGTGGTATCGGGGTGCAGTTGACGGTAAACGTCAACGGCGGTGCCATCACCCAGCAAGCGCGTCATCCACTCGCGCTCTTCTGGCAAGAAGCCACTGTTCTTTTGGTTGCTGCGCCAGTTCTTCAAATCGATGGCCTGGTGGGCAATGTTCACGTCACCACACAGCACGAGTCGCGCTGCAAGGCCAGGGCATCCAGGTGCGGGCGAATGAGGTCCAAGAAGCGGTATTTGGCGTCTTGACGTTCCTCGCCCGAGCTGCCACTGGGGAAGTAAACGCTCAAGATCGAGCGTTTGGCTTGGGGCGTGTCAAAGCGCAATTCCACGTAGCGGCCTTCGGCGTCGAACTCGCCACCATCAAAGCCCACGATCACGTCGCTGGGTTCCTGGCGCGTGTAAATGCCCACGCCTGAATAGCCTTTTTTCTCGGCGCAATGGAAGTGGCCTTCCAAGCCGGCAAGGGTTTCGAACCCGCCAGCCAAGTCGGCTTGCTGGGCTTTGAGTTCTTGCACACACATACAATCCGGTGCAGTTTTTTCCACCCACGCTTCCAGCCCTTTGCGAGCCGCAGATCGAATGCCATTGAGGTTCAGGCTGGTGAGTTTGAACAAGGTTTTCTCCCATGACGAAGGCAAACACCAGCAAAGCACTGGCTCAGGAATTTGTTCAATTTTCGCTGGAATGTGGGGTGCTGAAATTTGGCGAGTTCAAAACCAAGGCGGGCCGCCTGTCGCCTTACTTTTTTAACGCCGGCTTGTTCGACGATGGCGCCAAGCTCAGCCGCCTGGCCAGCTTTTATGCACAAAGCCTGTTGGCCCACGAGGTGCCCTTCGACATGATTTTTGGCCCGGCCTACAAGGGCATCCCCTTGGGCGCGGCAGTGGCCATCGAGTTGGCCCGCCTGGGGCGCTCGGTGCCGTTTGCCTACAACCGCAAAGAGGCCAAAGACCACGGCGAGGGTGGCACGCTGGTGGGCGCTCCGCTCAAGGGCCGGGTGTTGATCGTCGACGACGTGATGAGCGCGGGCACAGCGGTGCGCGAGTCCATCGCACTGATTCAGCGCGCGGGGGCCACGCCCAGCGCGGTGGCGATTGCACTTGATCGCCAAGAAATGGCCACCGAGGTGCAAGCCGATGGCAGCACGCGCGATGTGCCCCACAGCGCGGTGCAATACGTGCAAAACCAATTGGGCTTGGTGGTGAGCGCCATTGCAAGCCTCGATGATTTGTTGGCTTTTCTGCAAGCCCAAGGCGGCCAAGGCGAGTTCGGCGGCCACTTGCCGCAGGTGCAGGCCTACCGCGACCGCTACGGCGTGAGCTGAGGCCTCAGGCGGCCGGGCCGTTGAGGAAATCGCTTTTGCCCAGAACCACGCCGTTGTGGCGCAAGATGGCATAGGCCGTGGTGATGTGGAAAAACACATTGGGCAAGGCCCAGGTCTTCACGTAGTCTTCGCCCAACAGGGTGCGTGTGCCGTTCTTGCCTACAGGGAAGGTGATGGCTTTGGCTTCGAGGCCGTCTAGCGCGGTCGCTGGGACAGACTGCAACCACTGCACCGTGCGGTCAATGCGGGTGATGAGTTCATCCAAGGTGTTTTCGGTGTTCCCAAACTTGGGCGCCTCCAATTCGGCTACCCGCGCCACACACAGCTTGGCCGCATCACAAGCGATGCAAATTTGAGTCTTGAAGGGCAGCATGTCAGGCGCCAGGCGGTATTGCACCAAGGCTTGTTCGTCGTAGCCCCGGGCTTGCACATCGGCTTGGGCAAGTGTGAGCAAATGACGCAGGTTGCCCAAATATTTGATGAAGACGGGGATGGATGCGGAGGAGAGTGAAATGCGCATGTGGGTTTTCCAGAAACGATGAAACCTAGGGGATTGGGTTGAAGCCCGCTGACGCAGACTCTTTTGCTGAACCAAGCTAGCTCAATTTTTTCTTCAGTAACTCGTTGACTTGTTGTGGATTGGCTTTGCCTTTGCTGGCTTTCATGATGGGGCCCACCAAGCCGTTCAAGGCCTTGGCGTTGCCCGCTTTGTATTCCTCGACGTTTTTGGGGTTGGCGGCCAGCACCTCATCGATGATGGCTTCGAGGGCGCCGGTGTCGTTCATTTGTTTCAGGCCTTTGACCTCAATGAGCGCGTCGACATCGGTGCCCTCGCCGCTCCAGAGGGCTTCGAACACTTGCTTGCCGGCGTTGTTGCTGATGGTGCCATCGGCAATGCGGCCAATGAGGGCGGCCAGTTGCGAGGCATGAACGGGCAAGCTCGCCATGTCCACCTCGCCTGTGTTCAAGCGGCGAGACACCTCGCCCATGATCCAGTTGCTGGCGAGTTTGGGCTGGCCGCAGCCGTTGGTCACGGCTTCAAAGTAAGACGCCATGGCCTTGCTTTGGGTCAGGGTCACGGCGTCGTATTCGGGCAAGCTGTGTTCGGTCTGGAATCGTTCGGCCATGGCGCGGGGCAGCTCGGGCAGCTCGCCCTTGACTTGCTCGATCCACTCTGGCGCGATCACCAGTGGTGGCAAATCGGGGTCGGGGAAGTAGCGGTAGTCGGCGGCGTCTTCTTTGGTGCGCATGGCGCGGGTTTCGCCGGTGTCTGGGTTGAACAGCACCGTGGCTTGCTCGATGGCGTGGCCGTCTTCAATTTGCTCGATCTGCCAGCGAATTTCGTAATCGATGGCTTGTTGCATGAAGCGAAAGCTGTTGAGGTTTTTGATTTCTCGGCGGGTGCCCAAGGGCGCGCCGGGCTTGCGCACCGACACGTTGGCGTCGCAGCGAAACGAGCCCTCTTGCATGTTGCCGTCGCAAATGCCGATCCAGGTGACGATTTTGTGCAGCTCTTTGGCGTAGGCCACGGCCTCGGCACTGGAGCGGATGTCGGGCTCGGTGACGATTTCAAGCAAAGGCGTGCCCGCGCGGTTGAGGTCAATGCCGCTGTGGCCCGGGATTTGGTCGTGCACCGATTTGCCTGCGTCTTCTTCCAAATGGGCGCGCACCAGGCGAACGGTTTTTTTCTCGTCGCCCAGGAAAAAACTCACCTCACCGCCTTGCACCACGGGGATTTCAAACTGGCTGATTTGGTAGCCCTTGGGCAGGTCGGGGTAGAAATAATTCTTGCGGGCAAACACGCTGCGCTCGGCCACATGTGACCCCACAGCCAAGCCCAGGCGAATGGCGCAGGCCACGGCCTCACGGTTCATTACGGGCAAGGTGCCGGGCAAGGCCATGTCCACGGCGCAGGCTTGGGTGTTGGGCTCGGCGCCAAAGGCGGTGGGGGCTCGACTGAAAATTTTGCTGTTCGTGGCCAGCTGGGCATGGGTTTCGAAGCCGATCACGACTTCATAGCCTTGAATGAGGGGCGCACTCATGTCAGATTCCTTGGGGCGTTTTCAGGTGCCAATCGGTGTGGCACTGGTATTGATGGGCGACGTTGAGCAAGCGGCCCTCTTGCAAATGGTTGGCGATGAGTTGCAGGCCCACCGGCATGCCAGCCTCGCCAAAGCCCACCGGCACGCTCATGGCGGGCAGGCCAGCCAGGGACGCGGGCAAGGTGAAGATGTCGGCCAGGTAGTTGGCCACCGGGTCGTTGGCTTTTTCGCCCAAGCCCCAGGCCACGGTGGGGGCCACGGGGCCAGCGATCACATCACATTGGGCAAAGGCTTTTTGGAAGTCGTCGGCAATCAGGCGACGCACGCGCTGGGCTTGCAGGTAATAGGCGTCGTAGTAGCCGTGCGACAGCACATAAGCGCCCACCAAGATGCGGCGCTTGACCTCTTCGCCAAACCCTTCGGTGCGGCTGCGCACATACAGGTCCATGAGGTCGGCAGGGTGCTCGCAACGATGACCAAACTTCACGCCGTCGAAGCGGCTGAGGTTGGAGCTGGCTTCGGCGGGCGCAATGATGTAGTAGGCCGGGATGGCCAGTTCGGTCAGGGGCAGTGACAAGGGCACGGTGGTGGCACCGAGTTGGCGCAATTGCGCCATGGCCGCATCAATGGCTTCACGCACCGAGCTGCTCAGGCCCTCGCCAAAAAATTCCTGGGGCAACCCCACCCGCAAGCCTTGCAGGGGCTGGCCGAGCTGGGCGCTGAAATCTTCGGCGGGCACATCCAGGCTGGTGGCGTCGCGGTCGAGGTCCGGGCCGCACAAGGCCGAGAGCAACCAGGCGCAATCTTCGGCACTGCGGGCCATGGCTCCGGCTTGGTCCAGGCTGGAGGCGTAGGCAATCATGCCGTAGCGCGAAGCGCGACCATAGGTGGGCTTGATGCCGGTGATGCCGCAAAACGCGGCGGGCTGGCGAATCGAGCCACCGGTGTCGGTGCCGGTGGCGGCAGGCACCAAACCGGCGGCGACGGCCGCGGCGCTGGCGCCGGAGGAGCCGCCAGGAATGCGGCTGGGGTCCCAGGGGTTTTTCACGGGGCCAAAGGCGCTGTTTTCGTTGGAGGAACCCATGGCGAACTCGTCGCAGGAGAGCTTGCCCAAGTTCACCATGCCCGCGCCGTGGTCGCCATGCCCCAAGCGGGCCACGACGGTGGCGTCAAAGGGCGAGCGATAGCCGGCAAGCATGCGCGAGCCAGCGGTGGTGGGCCACTCGCGGGTGACGAAGATGTCTTTGTGGGCGATGGGCAGACCGGTTAAGCGGGTGGCTGTGCCATTGGCCAGGCGGGCATCGGCCTGTTGGGCTTGGGCCAGGGTGGCGGCGGGATCGATGGCCAAAAACGAGCCGGTGGTGTCCGCCTGGGCGCGCGCGAGGAAATGCTGGGCCAATTCGGTGGCGCTGAGGGTTTTGGCGTGCAAGGCCTCGCTGAGTTGACGCAGGCTTTGGGTGTGAAGTTCGCTCATGGGGCCCTCACTCGATCACTTTGGGAACGACCAGCAAGCCGTCTTCGACCCAGGGGGCACTTTGCTGATTGGCCTCGCGGGCATTGGGCTCGCTCACCCGGTCTTCGCGCAGGCGCAAAGCCATGGCTTGGGTCACGTCAAAGGGGTGGGCCAAGGGCACCACGCCTTGGGTGTCGACCGCTTGCATTTGTTCGACCAAATGAAAGAGCCCGTTGATGGGTTCGAGCATTCGGGCTTCGTCGGCTTCGGGCACGCTGAGCCGGGAGAGCTTGGCCAGTCGTTGCAAATCTTGGGAGGTGAGTGACATGAGCGGTTGCAAAGGTGAAGGGCCGGCAAAGTGGCCCAAAAAACAAGGCGGGTTCAGGCTGGAGTCGCCGGTTCGCCCAAGCGCATCGGGTATTATCTCGCCGATTGAATGAACGGGCTTGTAGGCCTTGAGAGGACTGAAATGTTTGGAGCTTTCCGTCGGTATTTTTCTTCCGACTTGGCCATCGATTTGGGGACTGCCAACACCCTGATTTTTGTGCGCGACCGAGGCATTGTGTTGGACGAACCGTCGGTGGTGTCCATTCGCCACGAAGGGGGTCCTCAGGGCAAAAAAACCATCCAGGCGGTGGGTCATGAAGCCAAGGCCATGTTGGGCAAAGTGCCGGGCAACATCGAGGCCATTCGCCCCATGAAAGACGGCGTGATCGCCGACTTCACCGTCACCGAGCAAATGCTCAAGCAATTCATCAAGATGGTGCATCCACGCTCGGTGCTCAAGCCCAGCCCCCGCATCATCATTTGCGTGCCTTGCGGCTCCACCCAGGTGGAGCGACGCGCCATTCGTGAGTCGGCTCTGGGTGCCGGCGCTTCCGAGGTTTACCTCATTGAAGAACCCATGGCCGCAGCCATTGGCGCGGGCTTGCCCGTGAGCGACGCCAGCGGCTCCATGGTGGTCGACATTGGCGGCGGCACCACCGAGGTGGGCGTGATTTCCTTGGGCGGCATGGTCTACAAGGGCAGCGTGCGCGTTGGCGGCGATAAATTCGACGAGGCCATCATCAACTACATCCGCCGCAACTACGGCATGCTGATTGGTGAGCCCACGGCCGAAGCCATCAAAAAGGAAATTGGTTCCGCCTTCCCCGGCAGCGAAGTCAAGGAAATGGAAGTCAAGGGTCGCAACCTCTCCGAAGGTGTGCCCCGCAGCTTCACCATTTCGTCCAACGAAATCCTCGAAGCCCTCACCGATCCGCTCAACAACATCGTCAGCGCGGTGAAAAACGCCTTGGAGCAAACCCCGCCTGAACTGGGTGCAGACATTGCCGAGCGCGGCATGATGCTCACCGGTGGCGGCGCGTTGTTGCGCGACCTCGACCGCCTGCTGGCCGAAGAAACGGGCTTGCCCGTGCTGGTGGCCGAAGACCCGCTCACCTGCGTGGTGCGCGGCTGCGGTTTGGCCTTGGAGCGCATGGAGCGCCTGGGCTCGATCTTCACCAACGAGTGACCTGACCTCCCCTAACGACTGAACCCATGCCTCTGGGCACCCTCGACCGCACCCCGCCGCCGTTTTTCAAGCAAGGCATTTCTGCATTTAGCAAGTTGGTGCTGTTTGCCCTGCTGTCGGTGTTGTGCATGGTGGGGGATGTGCGTTTTCGTGTGGCCGAGCCCTTGCGGGCCACGCTGTCGGTGCTGCTCTCGCCCATGCAATTCATGATCACCTGGCCTAAAGCCGGTTGGAGTGAGTTGAGCCATTGGGTGGTTTCGCGCAACGAAGCCCTGGATCGCGCCGAAGAGGCCCGCTTGCAAATGCTTCGCCAGTCGTTGCGCGCCACGCGCGTGGAGCAGCTGGAGCTGGAAAACCGGCAATTGCGCGAGCTCTTGCATTTGGACTTGCCCGAGGGGATTCAGGGTCGTGTGGTCGAGGTGCTTTACGACGCGCCCGATCCATTCACCCGCAAAGTCATCATCAACAAAGGCGCATCGCAAGGCATCAAACCATCGTCGCCCGTGATGGATGCCAAAGGGGTGATGGGTCAAGTGACCAAGGTGTATCCCTTTGTGAGCGAGGTCACGCTGGTGTCCGACTTGGGCCACGCCACCCCCATCGTCAACGTGCGCACGGCAGAGCGCGGTGTGGTCACCGGCGACGGCGGCCCCTTGCCCGCCCTGTCCTTGCGCTACATCGCTGGCAATGCCGACATCGACGAAAACGATTTGCTGGTGACCAGTGGCATTGATGGGGTCTATCCCCCAGGGCTGCCGGTGGCGCGCGTGGTGCGGGTGGAGCGCCGTGCCGACACCACGTTTGCTCGGGTGGTTTGCGTGCCAACTGCTGCCGTGTCGGCCGTGCGCTGGCTGATGGTGCTCAACCCGGCGACGGTCGCCAAACGGCCTGAACCCGACACGGGAGAGCAAAAGCCATGATGTTGCGCGACCGACAGTTGCTGTTGCCGGTCAAACCGGGGTTCATTGTCATGACCTTGGTCGCGGCGTTCTTGTTGGACATGGGCCTGTCGGCCTGGTGGGCTGGCAATGCCGCCTGGCGGCCCGACTTCACGGCGCTGGTCTTGGCTTTTTGGATCGTTCATCAACCCACCCGAGTGGGGATTGGTGCGGCGTTTTTTTTGGGCTTGTTCACCGATGTGCACGTATCGGCGCTGTTGGGTCAGCATGCCTTGGCCTACACGGTCATGGCGTATTTGGCCGTGATGATGCACCGGCGTGTGCTGTGGTTTAGCGTGCGCGCACAAGTCTTGCAAGTGTTGCCCTTGTTTTTGGTGGCCTGGGTGATTTCGCTCACGGTTCGATTGGCCATGGGTGACGCCTTTCCGGATCCCACGTATTTGCTGTCGCCCGTGCTGCAGGCCCTGGCCTGGCCTTTGGTGAGCGAGCTCATGCTCGCGCCGCAACGCCGAGCCCCCGACCCGGATGAGAACCGACCCTTATGAGCCTGATGCGCAACGTTGAGCTGGACTTGCGGCGATTCAGGGGGCGGGTGCTGGCGGCTTCAATCCTGGTGGGCGTGGCGTTTTTGCTGCTGTTCAGCCGCCTCTTTTATTTGCAGGTTTGGCGGCACGATGACCTGAGCGAACAAGCCGAGCGCAACCGCACGGCGGTGTTGCCCATTGTTCCCATTCGGGGCACCATCACCGACCGCAATGGCGTGGTGCTGGCCACCAACTACTCGGCCTTTGCGCTTGAAATCACGCCCTCGCGCCTGGAGGCGCCTCTCGAGCAAGTGTTGGATGAATTGGCGCAATTTTTGCCCATAGGCCAGCGTGAACGCCGACGATTCAAAAAACTGCGCGAGGAGTCCAAGAGCATCGATTCGGTGCCCCTGGTGTCGCGCCTCACCGACGAAGAGGTGGCTCGTTTTGCTGCGAACCGATACCGCTTCCCTGGGGTCGAAATTCGGGCGCGCCTGTTTCGAAATTACCCGTATGGCGAATTGGCCAGCCATGTGCTGGGCTACATCGGGCGCATCAACCAATCGGAAAAAGAGCGCATTGCCGACAGCGAAGACGAAGCCAACTACCGGGGCACCGAATACATTGGCAAGCTGGGGGTGGAGCAGAGTTTCGAAAAAGCCCTGCATGGCATCACCGGGGTGCAAAAGCTGGAAACCTCGGCGGGTGGGCGCGCCGTTCGCCTGCTCAAAAGCAGCCCCGCCTTGCCCGGCAACACAGTGGTGTTGTCGATCGACATCCGATTGCAAAAACTGGTGGAAGACCTCTATGGCTCGCGTCGTGGGGCGTTGGTGGCGCTGGACCCCAAGTCGGGTGAGGTGTTGGCCTTTGTGAGCAAACCCACGTTTGACCCCAACTTGTTCGTCGATGGCATTGATTTCGACAACTGGAAGATGTTGAACGAGTCGATCGACAAACCCTTGCTCAATCGGGCGCTGCGTGGCACGTATCCGCCCGGCTCCACCTACAAGCCCTTGATGTCATTGATTGCACTGGAAACCGGCAAGCGAACCCCATCTCAAGCCATTCAGGACCCCGGCTTTTTCATGTTCGGCAATCACCGCTTTCGCGATGACAAAGAGGGGGGTCACGGTTGGGTGGACATGAAAAAGTCCATTGTGGAATCGTGTGACACCTATTACTACTTGTTGGCACGTGACATGGGCGTGGACTTGATTCACGACCAGATGGTGCCTTTGGGTTTGGGTGGGCCCACGGGCATTGATATTTTGGGTGAAGCCAAGGGCGTGTTGCCCTCCACCGAATGGAAGCGCAATGCCTACCGCAAGCCCGAGCAGCAGCGTTGGTATGCCGGTGAGACGATTTCTTTGGGCATTGGTCAGGGCTACAACAACTTCACGATGCTCCAAATGGCGCAAGCCACGGCCATCTTGGCCAACTGGGGCCAAAAGGTGAAGCCGCACTTGGTCAAGTCCATCATCGACATTGAGTCGAAAAAACCCGCCTATGAAGTGAACCCCGTGCCGGAGCAATTGCCCTATCAACGCAAGAACCTGGAGGTGATTCACGACGCCATGGTGGCGGTGAACGAAGTGGGCACCTCGGCAAGCAGCTTTGTCGGGGCGAACTACGTGAGCGCGGGCAAAACCGGCACGGCGCAGGTGTTCACGGTGAAGCAGAACGAAAAATACGTGGTCAGCCAAGTGCCCGAGCGTTTGCGTGACCATGCCCTCTACATTGCGTTTGCCCCGGCCGATGACCCGAAAGTGGCCTTGGCCATGGTTGTGGAAAACGGCGGCTTTGGCGCGCAAAGCGCTGCACCCATTGCCCGGCGGGTGATGGACTACGTGGTCTCAGGCCTGTATCCGAGCGAGCGCGACATTGCCTTGGTTCAGCGCTCGCAGGCCACGCGCCCGGCTTTTCCGCCCAAACCCGTGAGCCAGGTGTCGTGGCCACCGCCTGAAATCCCTCAGGCAGCCGAATTGCCCAACCCCAGCACCAAGCCTTGAGGCTTCAGCGCAGGTAGGCGTCCCACAAGGTCTTGGCCAACAGGGCCGAGACCACCCCCAAAAACATGCGGCGCACAAAGACGGGACCGAAACGAATGGCGGTGCGTGAACCCAAGTAACTGCCCGCCACATTGGCCAAGGCCATGGGCAGGGCCAGGTGCCACCACACTTCGGCAAACTGGCTAAAGCCCCACAAGGCAGCCGCGTTGCTGGTGGTGTTGAGCCATTTGGCGTGGGCGCTGGCTCGCAAAAAATCAAAGCCAACCCAGCGCACCAGAATGAAAACCAAAAAACTGCCGGTGCCCGGGCCAAATACACCGTCGTAAAAGCCCATGACCAAGCCCAGCAAGGCCACGCGCCAGCGCAATGCCGTGCCACTGAAACGCGGTGCGTGGGTGAGCCCCAGGTGTTTGCGGCGAAGGGCATCGATGAACACCGCCAGCAACAGCCACGGCAAGACTTGTCGAATCAGCGTGGGGTCCAGGCGTGTGACCGTCCAGGCGCCCAGCAAAGCGCCGCCAAAGGTGACGGGAATGGCCCAGGCCAAAACGGGCACTTGCAAAGGGGTGCGGCGCGTGTATTGCCAACACGCCATCATGCCGCCCCACACCGAAGCCGATTTGTTGGTGGCCAACAAGGTTGACGGGGTGGCGTGGGGAAAGGTGGCAAAGAGCGCCGGCACCAACACCAGCCCGCCGCCACCGACCACCGCGTCGATGAACCCTGCCAAACCTGCCGCCACAATGACAAACGCCGCTTCCATAGCGGCGCATTGTCAGGGATTGGGGGGGTCTCCTCGGACTTTGATTGTGGGGGGTGTCCGTTCAGAGACATCGTAAGTGGCTGGGCCGCCACCGGCCCATCGGGATTTCCCGATGAAGCCCCCTATGGTTTTCCCGTGGGCGGTTCAGCCCACGTGCTTGAGGAAAAAGCTCAGGGTGCGCTCCAAGGCCAGGTTGGTGGCGGCTTCGTCGTAGGAGCCGCGGTGGTCGCAATTGAAACCGTGATCGGCGGGGTAAATGTGGACTTCCACCTCGGGATGGGCCTGGGTAAAAGCTTGCACGCCGTCGAGCGGGATGTAGTGATCGCGCTCGCCAAAATGGGCCATCACCGGGCAACGCGGCTGGCGCGCCACTTCGGTGGGGCTGGTGACACCGCCGCCGTAGTAGGGGACGGCCGCGGCAATGCCTGAGAGCAAACAGGCACTGCGCCAGGTGAGCAAGCCCCCCCAGCAATAGCCAACCACCCCCACTTTGCCTTGGCTGTTGAGGTGGGCCCAATCGATGGCCGCTTGAATGTCGGGGAGCACGCCAGGTGCGGGGAGGTCTTCGACTTGGCCCTTGAGGGCAAAGCCTTGGTTGCGGTCGGCTTCGCCGTAGCCCAGGTTCACGTGCGTTTGCACGCGATCGAAGGTGGCTGGCGCAATGGCCAAATAACCCGCCATGGCAAAGCCATTGGCCACGGCCTGGATGTGGGCGTTGACGCCAAAGATTTCTTGCAGCACCACCACGGCGCCGCGCGCTGCGGTTTTAGGCCGTGCGACGTAGGCGTTGGCGGAAAAGCCATCGGCGGCGCGCAGTTGAATGGTTTCTCCCATGATCAGCTCCTTGGTGGTCAGACAAATTAGCCCGTGATTTTGCGTTCAACGAAATCCAGCCGGTCTTGGCCCCAGAACAACTCGCCGTCGACGACAAAACTGGGCACGCCAAAAACACCGGCGTCGATGGCGGCCTGGGTGTTGGCCGCGAAGCGCGCTTGCACGCTGTCGGTCTCGCTGTCGGCCAGCAGGTGCGCGGGCAAGCCAGCCTCGGTGAGCACCTGGGCCAGGGTGGCGACGTCGGCAATGTTGCGCTGTTGTGACCACACCGCTTGCATCAGTCGCCCCGTGAGCGCCAGCGCGGCATCCGCGCCCAAGGCCAAGTCGGTGGCGACGATCAGCCGCGAGGCGGGCAGGCCATCTACCGGGAAAAATTGCGGTTGGATGTTGAACGGCACCTTCAGGTGTTCGGCAAAGCGGCGCAATTCCAGCAGCCGATAGGCTTGGCGCTGAGGAGCGCGCTTGGGCAAGGGCAATCCGCCCGAGACGGGGAAAACTTGCCCCAGGTCGATGGGCAGCACCCGCACGGTGCAGCCCAGCCGGTTGGCCATGGCCACGAAGCGGTCGTGACCCAAACACGCCCAAGGGCTGTTGGGCGCAAGGTAGTAATCAATATGGCGACTCATGCTTTGGCCTTCTCGTGCTAAGGTGGAAACCAACCAACAAGGACAACAAACATGCAACGCATTGTGCTCATTACAGGCGCCAGCCGAGGCATTGGCGCCGCGTCGGCTGTGCTCGCCGCCCAGGCTGGTTGGGATGTGGCCATTAACTTTACCCGGGATGAGGCTGCAGCCCAAGCTGTGGCACAGCAAGTGCAGGCACTTGGGCGACGCGCCCTGACTGTTCAGGCCGATGTGGGCGTCGAGGCCGATGTGATTCGCTTGTTCAACACGGTCGACCAGCAATTGGGGCGCATCAGCGGGCTGGTGAACAACGCGGGCATCGTGGCCACAGGCATGCGCATGGAGGGCTTCACCTGGGAGCGCATGGAGCGTGTCATGCGCATCAACGTGCTGGGCACCCTGGCCTGTTGCCGCGAGGCGACCCGGCGCATGAGCCGCCAGCATGGGGGCGAAGGCGGCAGCATCGTCAATTTGTCGAGTGCGGCGGCGCGTTTGGGTGGCCCCAACGAATACGTCGATTACGCCGCCAGCAAGGGGGCCGTCGACAGCCTCACCATTGGTTTGTCCAAAGAGCTGGCGGTGGATGGCATTCGCGTCAATGCCATCCGGCCCGGCTTGATTGACACCGACATTCATGCCAGCGGCGGCAAGCCCAACCGGGCCTTCGACAACGCCCACCTGGTGCCCTTGCAACGCCCGGGCACAGCCCACGAAGTGGCCGAAGCGGTGGTGTGGTTGTTGGGCGAGTCGTCCAGTTATTGCACGGGCAGCTTGCTCGACGTGTCGGGCGGCCGCTGATGAGCGCGAGCGCGGATGCGTTGTTGCATTGGGAAGACCTGGAGGTGGGCGAGGTGCGCACCTTTGGCACGGTCTCGCCCAGCCGCGAAGACATTTTGAATTTCGCGCAGCAATTTGACCCCCAGCCGTTTCATTTGGACGACGAGGCGGCCAAGGCTTCGGTGTTCGGTGGCTTGTGCGCCAGCGGGTGGCACACCTGTGCGCTGGCCATGCGATTGATGGCCACCCAATTCCTGCACCAAACCACGAGCCTGGGCTCGCCCGGTGTGGACAACCTCAAATGGCTCAAGCCGGTTTACCCCGGCGATGTGCTGAGCTTGCGCCAAACGGTGGTGGACAAACGCGCTTCGAGCACGCGCCCGGAACTCGGCCTGGTGCGCACCCTTTGGGAAATGTTCAACCAGCACGACGAACAAGTGCTGCACATGGAAGGCTGGGCCATGTTTCGTCGCCGTCAGCCTGCCCCTTGAGTGCCTACACTCAGGCCAAACCGATTTTTGATTCAGGAGATTTGTAATGAGCAACACGATCGGCCATTTCGTGGATGGCAAGCCCCTGTTGGGGCAAAGCACCCGGCAACAAGCCGTGACCAACCCCGCAACGGGTGCAGTGACGGCCCAGGTCAAGCTGGCCAGCACAGCCGATGTCGATGCTGCGGTGCGCAGCGCCCAAGCCGCATTTCCCGATTGGTCCAACCTGCCCCCGTTGCGCCGTGCCCGGGTGATGTTCAAGTTTTTGGAACTGCTCAACCAGCACCGCGATGACTTGGCGCGCATGATCACGGCCGAGCACGGCAAGGTGTTCACCGATGCGCAGGGTGAGGTCACCCGTGGCATCGAGATTGTGGAATTTGCCACTGGCATTCCGCAGCTGCTCAAGGGCGACTTCACCGACCAAGTCTCCACGGGCATCGACAACTGGACACTGCGCCAGCCTTTGGGTGTGGTGGCGGGCATCACCCCGTTTAACTTCCCCGTGATGGTGCCCATGTGGATGTTCCCCGTGGCCATTGCCTGTGGCAACACCTTTGTGCTCAAACCCAGCCCCATTGACCCCACGCCCTCGTTGTTCATGGCCGAGCTGCTCCAAAAAGCCGGTTTGCCCGATGGCGTCTTCAACGTGGTGCAGGGTGACAAGGAGGCGGTGGACGCGTTGTTGGTGCACCCCGATGTCAAGGCGGTGAGCTTTGTGGGCTCGACGCCGATTGCCAATTACATCTACGAAACCGGGGCGCACCATGGCAAGCGCGTGCAGGCCTTGGGCGGCGCGAAAAATCACATGGTGGTCATGCCCGACGCCGACCTCGATCAGGCGGTGGACGCTTTGGTGGGGGCCGCTTATGGCTCGGCCGGTGAGCGTTGCATGGCCATCAGCGTGGCGGTGCTGGTGGGCGACGTGGGCGACCGCATCGTGCCCCGACTGGCCGAGCGCGCGGCCAGCCTGAAGGTGCTCGATGGCATGAACCTGGCGGCCGAAATGGGCCCCATCGTCACCGAGGCTGCGCGGCAGCGCATCACGGGCTACATTGAAGCGGGCGTGGCGCAAGGGGCCAAGCTGGTCGTGGACGGCCGTGGCTTCCAGGGCCAGTCCGCTGGCGCAGGCTGCGACCAAGGCTTTTGGCTGGGCGGCACCTTGTTCGACCACGTGGGCACCGACATGAGCATCTACAAAGAAGAAATCTTTGGCCCCGTGTTGTCGTGCGTGCGAGTGAAAGATTTTGCGCAAGCGGTTGACCTCATCAATGCCCATGAGTTTGGCAACGGCGTGTCGTGTTTCACCCGCGATGGCAACGTGGCACGTGAGTTTTCACGCCGCATTCAGGTGGGCATGGTGGGCATCAACGTGCCCATTCCTGTGCCCATGGCCTGGCATGGCTTTGGCGGCTGGAAGCGCAGCCTGTTTGGCGACATGCACGCCTACGGCGAAGAAGGCGTGCGCTTTTACACCAAGCAAAAATCCATCATGCAGCGGTGGCCCGAGAGCATTGCCAAGGGTGCTGAGTTCACGATGCCCACCTCCAAGTGACCGCCATGTCTGCACTCGACTTTGATCACATCGTGGTGGGGGCAGGCACCGCAGGGTGCTTGTTGGCCAACCGCTTGAGTGCAGACCCCCAACGCCGCGTGCTGTTGCTGGAGGCTGGCGGGCCCGACAACTACCACTGGGTTCACATCCCCGTGGGTTATCTGTATTGCATTGGCAATCCAAGAACCGATTGGCTCTATCAAACCCAACCCGCCGCGGGCCTCAATGGCCGCAGCTTGCGCTACCCACGTGGCCGCGTGCTGGGTGGGTGTTCGTCGATCAACGGCATGATTTACATGCGCGGCCAATCGCGCGACTATGAGCAATGGGCGGAGCTCACGGGCGACGAGGCGTGGCGATGGGACGCATGCTTGCCTTACTTCCGACGTCACGAAGACCATCACTTGGGTGATAACGACTTGCATGGCGCAGGAGGCGAATGGCGCGTGGAGCGCCAGCGCTTGTCGTGGGAAATTCTTGATGCGTTTGCCCAAGCGTCGGTGCAAGCGGGCATTCCAGCCACGGACGACTTCAACCGGGGCACCAACGAAGGCGTGGGTTACTTTGAAGTGAACCAACGCAAAGGCTGGCGCTGGAACACCACCAAGGCTTTTTTGCGGCCGGTGATGCATCGGCCCAACCTCACGGTGTGGACCCATGCGCAGGCCTTGCGCCTGCTGTTGGCATCCGCCAACGACACTGGTCACCGCTGCGAGGGCGTGGAGGTGCTGCGGGGCCAGGAACGGGTCACCGTTCGTGCCCGACGAGGCGTGGTGCTCAGCGCCGGGGCCATCGGCTCAGCGCAGCTTTTGCAACTGTCGGGCATTGGGCCCGCGCAGGCCTTGTCTGAGGTGGGTGTGACGCCTCGCATCGACTTGCCCGGTGTGGGTGAGAACCTGCAAGACCATTTGCAAATTCGGGCCGTCTTCAAAGTCAAAGGCGTGAAGACCCTCAACGCACTGGCCAACAGCTGGTGGGGCAAGTTGGGCATTGGCTTGGAATACGCCCTCTTTCGCAGCGGGCCCATGAGCATGTCCCCCTCGCAATTGGGTGCGTTCACGCGCAGCAGCCCCAATTACGCCTGGCCCAACATCGAATACCACGTGCAGCCCTTGAGCTTGGATGCCTTTGGCGAGCCCTTGCATCGCGAGCCAGCTTTCACGGCCAGTGTTTGCAACCTCAACCCGTCGAGCCGAGGCACGGTTCGATTGGCCAGCGCCGACCCGTTGCAAGCCCCCTTGATTGCGCCCAATTACCTCAGCACCGAGGACGATCGGCAAGTGGCCGCTGATTCCTTGCGGGTCACGCGCCGCATCGTGGCTCAGCCCGCGTTGGCCAAATACCAGCCAGAGGAATGGAAGCCGGGTCCGCAATACCAATCCGATGACGACTTGGCGCGCTTGGCCGGTGACATTGGCACCACCATTTTTCACCCTGTGGGCACCACACGAATGGGCGGAATGAACGACCGCATGACGGTGCTCAACACCCAGCTTCAACTGTGTGACGGCGTCGGCGGCTTGGTTCAGGGCCTGCATGTGGTGGATGCGGGCGCCATGCCCACCATCACCAGCGGCAACACCAACAGCCCCACCTTGATGATGGCCGAGAAGGCCGCGGAGTGGATGCTGCTTAAGCCTTGAGCCAACGCGCCACGCGCGGGGCGAAGTAAGTCAGGATGCCATCGGCGCCGGCCCGCTTGAAGGCCAACAAGCTCTCGATCATGACCGCATCGCCATCGAGCCAGCCGTTTTGCGCGGCCGCTTGCAGCATGGCGTATTCGCCCGACACCTGATACGCAAAGGTGGGCACTTGGAAGGTGTCTTTCACGCGGCGCACCACATCGAGGTAGGGCATGCCGGGTTTGACCATCACCATGTCGGCACCTTCTTGCAGGTCCATGGCCACCTCGCGCAAGGCTTCGTCGGTGTTGGCCGGATTCATTTGATAGGCCTTCTTGTTGCCTTTGCCCAAGTTGCCCGTGGAGCCCACCGCGTCGCGGAACGGCCCGTAAAACGCACTGGCGTATTTGGCGCTGTAAGCCATGATGCACGTGTGGATGTGCCCATTGGCCTCCAGCGCTTGACGGATGGCGCCAATGCGTCCGTCCATCATGTCGCTGGGCGCCACGATGTCCACGCCTGCATTGGCTTGGGTGAGGGCCTGCTGGACCAGCACCTCGGTGGTGACGTCGTTGAGCACATAGCCATCGTCGTCAATGAGGCCGTCTTGACCGTGGCTGGTGTAAGGGTCCAAAGCCACATCGGTCATGATGCCCAGGCTGGGGAATTCGCGCTTGAGCGTGGCCACCACCTCGGGCACCAGGCCGTTGGCATTGGTGGCCTCACGGCCATCAGGGGTTTTGAGGGTGCTGGAAATCACCGGAAACAAGGCCATGACCGGAATGCCCAAATCCACGCATTCTTGGGCCACGGGCAAAAGCAAATCCAGGCTCAGCCGTTCGACACCGGGCATGGACTTGACGGCCTCCCGACGGCCTTGGCCTTCGAGCACAAAAACGGGATAGATCAGGTCGTCGACCCGCAAGTGGTGTTCTTGCACCAAACGGCGGGTGAAGTCATCTCGGCGCAAGCGGCGCAAGCGATGGGCAGGGAATTGGGGCTGGTATTGCATGCCCCGAATTCTGCATCAAGCTACACTCGGCGTCATGCTCTGGATCAAAGCCTTTCACATCGTCTTCGTGGCCAGCTGGTTTGCCGGCTTGTTTTATTTGCCACGGATTTTTGTGAACCTCGCCATGGTGCCGCCCGAGTCTGAGGCCGAACGCGAACGTTTGCTGCTCATGGCCCGCAAGCTCATGCGATTCACCACCTTGCTGATGATTCCAGCCGTGGGCTTGGGCCTGTGGCTGTGGCTGGGTTATCGCATTGGTTTTGGCCCCGGCAATGGCTGGATGCATGCCAAGCTCACCTTGGTGCTGGTGGCACTGGGCTATCACCATGCCTGTGGGGCGCACCTCAAGCGCTTCATGCGCGGTGAAGTGCCGCATGGTCATGTCTGGTATCGATGGTTCAATGAATTGCCGGTGGTCCTGCTCACGCTGGTGGTGATTCTGGTGGTGGTCAAGCCCTTCTGAACGGAGCGCCGACCATGCGCCCAACCAGCACCGCATGGCCATTCGCTGGCGGGTTCGTGGCGCTGATCGTTTATGCCAGCCTTTACCCTTTTGAAGGCTGGCGTGACCAAGGCCTGATGCCTTGGGCCTTTCTCACGGCGCCTTGGCCGAAATACTGGACTGCTTTTGATGTCAGCACCAATGTGCTGGCCTATGTGCCCCTGGGTTTTTGCTTGGCCTTGGGCTGGTTGCGCCATGGCGGGAAAAAGCGCTGGGTCTGGCCGTGGGCCATCGCGGCCAGTTTGTTGTCCCTAACGCTCGAAGGCTTGCAATCGTATTTGCCCATGCGCGTGGCGTCTCAATTGGATTGGCTGGCCAACAGTGTGGGCGCCGTGCTGGGGGTGATGCTGGCCCTGGGCATGCAGCGCATGGGCTGGGTGATGCGCTGGCAATCGTTTCGTGCGGACTGGTTCATGCCCCAGTCCACGGGCGCGATGTTTTTGTTGAGTTTGTGGCCGGTGGCCTTGTTGTTTCCGCTGGCAGTGCCGTTTGGCCTGGGCCATGTGCAAGAGCGCCTCGAAGAGGTGCTGGGCGAATGGTTTCAAGGCACGCCATTTCTCGAGTGGTTGCCCTTTCGAACCATCGAACTCGAGCCCTTGCTGCCCGCCACCGAGGTGTTGTGCATGTTGTTCGGCTTGATGACGCCCGTGCTGGTGGCATTCGCGGTGGTGCGAACCCCCATGCGGCGTTGGGCGGTGGCCAGTTTGATTGTGTTGCTGGGCGTCTTGACCACATCCTTGTCCGCTGGCTTGACGTTTGGTGCGCAGCATGCCCTGGAGTGGCTCACGCCCACCGCGCAACTGGCCTTGACGCTGGCTTTGGTCTTGTCGGGCTTTTTGTCGCTGTGGTCGCCCAATTTTTCGCAAGCGGCCCTGCTGGTGTTGCTGACGGTGCAACTCATGGTGCTCAACCAAGGCGCCTCGGATGTGTATTTGGTGCACAACCTGCAAACTTGGCAGCAAGGTCAATACATCCGGTTCAATGGTGTGGCCCAATGGGTGGGCTGGTTGTGGCCGTTTGTGGTGTTGGTTTGGGGCTTGGGTCGGCTATCGGCCAAGCCGTTGCGTGGCTGAGCCTTCTAGAATTCACGTATGACCGATACCCCTTCTTATTTCAAGCGGCACATCTTTTTTTGCACCAATCAGCGCGACAACGGGCAAGCCTGTTGCGCCGATCACGCGCCACAGCAAGCCTTTGAGCACTGCAAGACACGCATCAAGGCTGCGGGCGCCATGGGCCCGGGCGGTGTGCGGGTGAACCGTGCGGGGTGTCTGGATCGCTGTGCGGGTGGGCCTGTGGCGGTGGTCTATCCCGAGGCCATTTGGTACACCTACGTCGATGAGGCGGACTTGAACGAGATCGTTGATCGCCACTTGCTTCAAGGCGAAGTGGTGGAGCGGTTGGTGCTGCCGCCCAGCGTGGGCCGGTAATTCGTGAACGTCAACACCCAGGCGCATCGTTTGCGTGGCGCAGTTGGCGCGGTGCAAGCCGTGTGCGATGCCCCCGTGGGCGAGGTCCGTGGCGTGGCAGTGATTGCCCATCCCCATCCTTTGTTTGGTGGCACGATGGACAACAAAGTGGTGCAAACCTTGGCGCGCGCGGCCGTGGCCTGCGGTTGGCAGGCCTGGCGATTCAATTTCCGAGGCGTTGGGCAAAGTGAAGGCGTGCACGATGCAGGCTTGGGCGAAACGGACGACCTCGCGGCCGTGATCGAACACGTGCACACCTCGGGTCAGCCACTGATGTTGGCCGGCTTTTCCTTTGGAGCCTTCGTCACCTGCCGGGTGTTGCATCAACTGCGTGATCTGAATGACCTGAGCCGCTTGGTGTTGGTGGGAACCGCGGCATCCCGGTTTGAGGTGCCTGCCTTGCCGCCGGATGTGGCCGAACGCGCCTTGGTCCTTCATGGCGAGCAGGACGAAACGGTCCCCTTGTCGGCGGTGATGGACTGGGCGAGGCCGCAAAGTTTGCCCGTAACGGTGATTCCGGGGGTTGAACATTTTTTTCATGGCCAATTGCCATTGCTCAAGGGCTTGGTGATGCGCCACGTGACGTGATGAAAAGGGAGTTGTCCATGCGTCGATGGTTGGGCTGGGTGTTGGTGGGTGTGTTGGCTTGGGGGCAAGGGGTGCAGGCGCAACCCATGCCGCAACCGCCAGGCATTGAGGCGAAGGCCTTTTTGCTCATGGATGTCACGGCCAATCAGGTCTTGGCCGAATTCAATGCCGATCAGCCGGTTGAACCGGCCTCGCTCACCAAGTTGATGACGGCGTATTTGGTTTTTGACGCCCTGAAGCTGAAAAAGATCCGGCTCGATCAAAAAGTGCCCGTGAGCGTGCGGGCTTGGAAGATGCCTGGCTCGCGGATGTTCATTGATCCCAAGATGGAGGTTCCGGTTGAAGACCTCATCAAAGGCATGATCGTGCAGTCGGGCAACGATGCCACGGTGTTGTTGGCCGAGGCCGTGGGTGGCAGCGTGGAGCGGTTTGTGGAATTGATGAACCAACAAGCCAAGGTGCTGGGCATGAACCAAACCGGCTACCGCAACCCCGAGGGGCTGACTGCACCCGGACACCAGACCACGGCGCGCGATTTGGCGACCTTGGCCACCCGTTTGGTTCGCGACTTCCCAGAGGAAAAAGCGTATTACGCGATCAAAAAATACCGCTATCCCGGCACACCCGCGGCCAACGACACCAACCGCAACCTGTTGTTGTTCAAAGACCCAACGGTGGATGGCCTCAAGACTGGCCATACCGAGGCGGCAGGGTATTGTTTGATCGCCACGGCCCATCGCCCCATGGCCTCTGGCCAAGAACGGCGCTTGATGGCGGTGGTTTTGGGCGCGCGCTCCGAACTCGCTCGGGCGCAAGAGGCGCAGAAGTTGCTCAACTGGGGCTACGCCACTTTTGAGGGCGTTCGCATCTTCGAAGCCAAAAAGCCTGTGGTGTCGGCCAAGGTTTGGAAGGGTAAGGCCGACCAGGTGGGTTTGGGTTCGGACCGGGACATTGTGGTGGCGGTGCCACAGGGCCAAGCGAGCCAAATCAAGACTGAGGCCGCGCACCGCAGCCCTTTGATGGCGCCTTTGAACGCCGGCGATGTGCTGGGTGAATTCAAGGTCACGCTGGATGGCAAACCCTTGCGCACCGTCCCACTGACCGCCTTGGAAGGGGTGGATTCGGCGGGCCTTTTGGGTCGGGCATGGGACGCTTTGCGCCTCTGGATTCGCTGATCCATTGGGACGCCCCAGGTTTTTGTTACACTAGCGGGCTTTTCGGCCAAATCCGGTTCGGGTTTGGCCATTTGTGCTTTTCATCGAATTCATCGTTTAGGGACGATTTTCAATGCCAACCATCAATCAATTGGTGCGCCACGGACGCACGGTCGAGAAGACCAAGTCCAAGAGCCCCGCCATGGAAAACTCGCCGCAACGTCGTGGCGTGTGCACCCGTGTTTACACCACTACCCCCAAGAAGCCCAACTCCGCTTTGCGTAAGGTCGCCAAGGTGCGCCTGACCAACGGTTTTGAGGTCATCTCCTACATCGGCGGCGAAGGCCACAACCTGCAAGAGCACTCGGTTGTGTTGGTTCGTGGCGGCCGTGTGAAGGATTTGCCCGGTGTTCGCTACCACATCGTCCGCGGTTCGCTGGACTTGCAAGGTGTGAAAGACCGTAAGCAGTCCCGCTCCAAGTACGGCGCCAAGCGTCCCAAGAAGGCCTAATTCCAGGCTGTTGTTTGTCGGTGTCTGTCTCGCTTGGCGGCGAGGTAGGCGTAGTGACCTGAGGGTGCCGTGGGGTGCCTGGGTCGAGTAAGTGGGGGTTCAATAGCCCTCGCGGCATTCGAAAGAATGTCAACTGAAGCAAGAGGTTCAAAATGCCACGTCGTCGCGAAGTCCCTAAACGTGAAATCCTGCCCGATCCCAAATATGGGAACGTGGAATTGTCCAAGTTCATGAACGTGATCATGGAAGGCGGCAAAAAGGCCGTCGCTGAGCGCATCATCTATGGTGCACTCGAACAAATCGAGTCCAAGTCGGGCAAAGACCCCTTGGAGCTCTTCACCACCGCCATCAACAACGTCAAGCCCATGGTGGAAGTGAAATCCCGCCGAGTGGGTGGTGCCAACTACCAGGTGCCGGTTGAAGTGCGCCCTGTGCGTCGCTTGGCCTTGTCCATGCGCTGGATCAAAGAAGCCGCTCGCAAGCGCAGCGAAAAGTCCATGGCTCAGCGCCTCGCCAATGAGTTGCTCGAAGCCTCTGAAGGCCGTGGCGGCGCCATGAAAAAGCGTGACGAAGTTCACCGCATGGCCGAAGCCAACAAAGCGTTCTCGCATTTCCGTTTCTAAATTGCGCAGCCATGGGCCGCAGGCGCTTGCGCCAGTGCGGCTCTTGTCGTGTGCACAACAACAGTAGGTAACCCAAATGGCTCGCAAGACCCCGATTGAGCGGTATCGCAACATTGGCATTTCTGCCCACATCGATGCCGGTAAAACCACCACCACCGAGCGTATCCTCTATTACACCGGTGTGAACCACAAAATTGGTGAAGTGCACGACGGTGCCGCCACCATGGACTGGATGGAACAAGAACAAGAGCGTGGCATCACCATCACTTCGGCGGCCACGACTTGCTTCTGGAAAGGCATGGAAATGCAATTCCCGGAGCACCGCATCAACATCATTGATACCCCGGGTCACGTGGACTTCACCATCGAGGTGGAGCGTTCCATGCGCGTGCTTGACGGCGCATGCATGGTTTACTGTGCCGTGGGTGGCGTTCAGCCTCAATCGGAAACGGTGTGGCGTCAGGCCAATAAATACAAAGTGCCCCGTTTGGCCTTTGTGAACAAAATGGACCGCACGGGCGCCAACTTCTTCAAGGTCGTGGAGCAGATGAAGCTCCGCTTGAAGGCCAACCCCGTGCCCGTGGTGATCCCCATTGGCGCTGAAGACAACTTCAAAGGCGTGATTGACCTGCGCAAAATGAAGGCCATCATTTGGGATGAAGAGTCCCAAGGCATGAAGTTCAACTTCGAAGACATTCCTGCTGAATTGCTCGAAGACGCCAAAACCTGGCGCGAGCAAATGGTGGAAGCTGCGGCTGAAGCCAATGAAGGCTTGATGAACAAATACCTCGAAGAGGGTGATTTGTCGGAAGATGAAATCACTGAAGGTTTGCGTTTGCGCACCCTGGCCAATGAAATTCAGCCCATGTTGTGCGGCACCGCATTCAAGAACAAGGGTGTGCAGCGCATGTTGGATGCCGTGATTGAGTTGCTGCCCTCGCCCGTGGACATTCCTCCTGTGGCTGGCACCGACGAAGACGAGCAACCCATCTCCCGCAAGCCCGAAGATGGCGAGAAGTTCTCTGCCTTGGCGTTCAAGCTGATGACCGACCCGTTCGTGGGCCAGCTCACCTTTGTGCGCGTTTACTCGGGTGTGCTGAGCAAGGGCGACAGCGTTTACAACTCGGTTCGCGGTAAGAAAGAGCGCATTGGTCGTATCGTCCAGATGCACGCCAACAATCGCGAAGAAATTGAAGAACTGCGTGCCGGTGACATCGCCGCTTGCGTGGGTTTGAAAGACGTGACCACCGGTGAAACCTTGTGTGACCCCGATCACGTGGTGACCTTGGAGCGCATGGTCTTCCCTGAGCCGGTGATTCGCCAGGCTGTGGAACCCAAGTCCAAAGCCGACCAAGAAAAGATGGGCATTGCGTTGTCTCGCCTCGCGGCAGAAGATCCTTCCTTCCGCGTGCAAACCGACGAAGAATCGGGCCAAACCATCATTGGCGGTATGGGCGAACTCCACCTTGAAATCATTGTGGACCGCATGAAACGCGAATTTGGCGTGGAAGCCAACGTAGGCAAGCCCCAGGTGGCCTACCGCGAAACCATTCGCCGCAATGTGGACGAAGCCGAAGGCAAGTTTGTTCGTCAGTCCGGCGGTAAAGGCCAATACGGTCATGTGGTGTTCAAGATTGAACCCAATGAAGCTGGCAAGGGCTTTGAATTCGTCGACGCCATCAAAGGCGGTGTGGTGCCCCGTGAATACATTCCCGCAGTTGAAAAGGGTGTGCTCGAGGCCTTGAACTCTGGCGTGCTTGCGGGCTACCCCGTGGTGGACGTGAAAGTCACCCTGCACTTCGGTTCATACCACGACGTGGACTCGTCTGAGCAGGCCTTCAAAATGGCAGCCATCTTTGGTTTCAAAGAAGGCTGTAAAAAGGCCAACCCCGTGATCCTTGAGCCCATGATGGCCGTGGAAGTGGAAACGCCTGAAGACTATGCAGGCAGCGTGATGGGCGACTTGTCCTCACGACGCGGCATGGTGCAGGGCATGGACGACATGGTGGGTGGTGGCAAAACCATCAAGGCCGAAGTGCCCTTGTCCGAGATGTTTGGTTACTCGACGGTGCTGCGCTCCATGAGCCAGGGTCGTGCAACCTACACCATGGAATTCAAGCACTACAGCGAAGCGCCGAAGAACGTGGCTGACGCCATCGTTGCAGCACGCGCCAAGTGATTTTTTCTGGCAAGGGGGCAACCCTTTGCCCGTCTGCGATTCAGCGCCGGCTTGATGACCGCGCAAGCCGAAACAGCAGTTGGATGCAGACGTAAACCCCAGCGGAATGTTCTTTGGAGAATCAAATGGCAAAAGGCAAGTTTGAACGTACCAAGCCGCACGTGAACGTGGGCACGATTGGTCACGTGGATCATGGCAAGACGACGCTGACGGCGGCGATCACGACGATTTTGTCGACGAAGTTT